>JAAUXT010006860.1_pt1 | contig 33149 bp, 36 predicted proteins | sample 7278171 | NCBI WGS metagenome assembly JAAUXT01 (sample SAMN14350112, study PRJNA611818) | marine sediment metagenome | isolation source: surface marine sediment (1.8m) | place: French Polynesia: Moorea | collected 2018-08
ACACACACACACACACACACACACACACACACACCTCAAATTGACTTCAAAGACGACTCGTACGCCAGCCTGCAGCTCTTTTAGTGACAGTTCTGGGCCTTTTGTCTGCAGGAGCGGAAGATGGGGCAGCGCCTCAACATCATCATCGTCGCAGAGGGCGCCATCGACTCGAACGGCACCGCCATCACCCCGGATCTAGTCAAAAACGTGAGTGCGCATTTCCGGTGCAAAAAGTGCACACGGGTGATGACGTCATTCCTTTAGAGCTCCAATCACGTGTGCGCGCTGTTCTCTGGTTTCAGCTGATCAGCTCGAGGCTCAAGTACGACACGCGTGTGACGATCCTGGGCCACGTGCAGCGCGGCGGGAGTCCGTCCGCCTTCGACAGGATCCTGGTGAGTGCCCTGCGCGCATCGGTGGGTGGGTCCAGGGGACATGACCACGTTGGCCATCGTGGGTGTACACAACGCCGGGAAAGTTTGGTCATTCATTCATTCATTCATTCATTCATTCATTCATTTTGGGGAATTGTTCATTCCTTTGTTTTGTTCATTCATTCTTTTGTTCATTCCTCTTGGGGTATCATTCATTCATTCATTCATTCATTCCCTCCCGCAGGGGTGTCGCATGGGCGCGGAGGCGGTGCTGGCGCTCATGGACGCGACGCCCGAGACGCCGGCCTGCGTCGTGTCGCTCGACGGGAACCAGACGGTTCGCGTCCCGCTCATGGAGTGCGTCGAGCGGGTGAGCACGCACACACACACAGGCTCACACACACACACACAGGCTTACACACACACACACACACACACACACACACACACACACACAAACGCGCCGGAACACAGACAGACACACACACACACAAACGCGCCGGAACACAGACAAACACACTCACACACACACTCATGCGCAGGTAAACAGACGCACACACACACACACACACACACTTGTGAAGTACATCCTTCAGGTGTACAAATATGCAACACACACACACACACACACATACACACTTCTGTCTGCGGACACGTGTGCCCCTGGTCATGCACGGTTGCGTTGACATCACCCGTGATGTTCTCTTTGCAGACCAAGGCTGTGCAGAAAGCAATGGACGGGAAAGACTTTGACAACGCGGTCAAACTCAGGGGAAGGTACGTGATTTACCAGTGTTGGAATGGCCACTGCGTTTTGTGTGGTCTCAGTGTCAAAAAAAGCTGCAAGGAAAAACTTTAGAATCTTCAAAAACAAGAATCTCTCCTCTTGATGTAAATTACGAAACAAAGCGTTGCACTTTGCGGTGTTTGCGTTGTGTTTGTCTGCGTCCGTAACACGCATGCGCGGACGCCATTCCGTGCGTTGACCTGACGTGCATTGGTTTACAGAGGCTTTGAGGCCAATATTCGCTCGTACAGAGTGTTGTCGGACGTAGATTTCCATTGTCCGGAGACGACTACAGTGAGTAGAGACCCCAGGCTCCCGCCCTGCCTCTCTAACTGTAGAACGGAAGGGCGTGGTGGGTGCGCGCGCACATAACCCACGTGACCTCGCAGCATTAATCACGTGTTTGTATTGTAGCATAACGCAGACCCGGTTCACGTTAGATTACGAGTGATAAACCCTTATTGGTGGCAGTATTTCATGCGCAAAGCGCAGATCTTCAGTCTTAATCCAAGACCAGCGCTCAAACTGGTGGCGAACAACGGGGGCGGAAGTGGTGGAGAAAATTCCGGAGTTTCGGGGGGCGGGCAAACCCAAACTTTGTGAAAACCCATGTACAACACATGTTTCTGATTTGTTGGTGGGGGAGGGGTTCGCCCCCCCCCCCTGATCCAGAAGAGCGTACTTCTGTCGGAGATGACACACTTGTTCTGCAGGGGTAGGGGTGGAAGTTTTGTTCGCCAACATTTTGAGATTTGGAGGAGGAAGGGACCTTTTACTGCCCGTGCACACGGTATCGGTTGTTTCTGTTGAATAACGACGTGCGCGTTCTGAGTAGTGGCTTTAGTGCGCTTGAAAATGCGGGGGTTTCTGGCAGAAATCTTACCATTTTCGCGTTTTATCTTGGTTGCCTGTGGGCGCGTTCGTTTTTCGTGTCACGCGCACTCGGCCAAAAACACGAGTTGCTTCAGCTGGGCCACACAGTACGTGCTCCTGGAACACACACACACACACACACACGCACACACACACGCACACACACACGCACACACACACGCACTCGCACACACACACACACACACACACGCGCGCGCGGGCGCGGGCGCGCGTTTCCTATCGGACACAGGAGGGGCTCGCGAGACACAATGAACGAACGCGCCCATTGAAGCGTTTTATCAACCTACAGATCCGGATGTGAGGGGGACCCGGATGCTATCCTGGAGTTGCGCGTAATTCACAAGAAAAAATTGCGTCGTTTTTTGCAGGTCATTCACGAACAATTTTGACATGTACCAGTGTCTGTCCACGGCGGACCCGCCCCGAATGTCGAGCTCCCAGGTTCGTGCCTCGGGAAGCGTAAGTTCTGCCGTATTCACCCGTATTTGTGCGCACTTGTGGGCCGGAAGCGAGCATCAGAAATAAGGGTGCGCTTGCAAGAAGGGTGTGGTTTTCCTATGGGATCTTGACACTCCAAAACGAGGGCGTACGCGAGTGCGCGTGGTGCACGGGTGAGTACGGTACGTGTAACACGCCTTGTGCTGTGGTTCCGAGTTTATTTGAGCGGCTCGAGGGTTGCGAGTGTCGGATCTACTCAATGCACGACCATTTGTACATAATGTTGTACTGCAGAACTTTGTGTTTTGCACGTATGGAGCTTTGCACCTTCTCCAAATGTACCTTAGAGGAATTAGGATTGTTATGTGACAAATTAAGAATCCAGTACCCCGGGTCAGGGTTGAAAGATTTGTGTCCATTAGAGAATGTGTCCCTGAAGTGTGACAGCAAAATTGGTTCTGGATCTTCGGCACCAATCCACACTCCACAACGTGAAGAACTCATCTCATCACAAGCGTGGTTGGACTAACTTCGGCTTTTCCATCTGGACTCAACCTTGCAGAAACATTCACCAATATTTGCGCGTTTGAAGCAGAGGCTCAGTTGTTGTGGTAGTCAGGCCAGTTTCATCACATTGTGCGCTGCGTCCCTGCACATGTGGATGTGTGCTGCGTCTTTTGGACGACGCAGCATGGAGTCTTGTCTGGGGACGCGCGCGTGACGCACCCAGTGTGGACAAAACGCTTTTAACGACTCCGTTTTTCGTCTGCAGATTTGAACTTTCTGCACTCGTCACACAAGCCGCGCGTCTCTGTATCGGCGTCTCTCCTCGTGTCGTTCTCACCCGCGTCTCACGCTGCCGTTCTTCTTGTTTTCAGGCGTTTGAACGGTTTCGCTTCCGTTGGCCGTAGATAGGAATCCGTTACATGTGTTTGAGTTGCGTCTCATTTTCATTGAGATAAGTTTTCTAAAAAATTCCAGGCTTCTGCTGTACTGTACATTGCTGTACATACTGTTTGACGTTTCACGTTTGGCGTCGGCGTCTGTGATGTGTGTGATGGAAAATGTTGTCCTCTGTGTTTCCCCAGCGAATCACGACGTGGGACGTGTCAGCAGATGCTATAGCGAGTGATGGCGCAATCGCGGCTCAGAAATGCCCATGTTGGGCTTTGCTGCAAAATTCTCCAAGATGGACATTTGGTTCACACAGGACGCGTCATGCCTTGCGTCCCTCCGCAAATCGAACGGCGCTGCGTCGTCGCTTGCTCAGGGACGCGACGCACGCGCGTCGTGCGTGACCTCGGTTTGACGCCTGCTCCACAAGCGTCGCGTCTGCTGCACGTCTCGCGGGTCAAACCCCCCCGTACGTGACCCCACGTGACCGCAGTGTCTTTCCCCGTTTACTGACGCGTGTTTTGTTTTCTGCACTTTGTCGCCGGTTTCCCGCAGGAGTTTCATCAACAACTTCGGTACTTTTCGGATGCTGAGTAAGGTTCGGCCGCCAGAGAGCGTGAGTGATCTGAGTGGGACTCAACACGCTGTGAGTACACTTGAGTACTGCATGACTCGATTCTCTGTTCTGGAGCCATCATCTGCCCAACTTCCGGTTTCCGGCTTCCTGTTTCCCCAACTTCCGGTTCCCAACTTCCGGTCCCAAACTTCCGTTTCCCAACTTCCGGTTGTACAAAAGTTGTCTGCGCGTGCGCCGTGCCGCGCATGAGTGCGTCCGTCCTCCGTTCCCTCCAGCGCCCGCCCCCTACTGTCGTACTAAACTTGAGGACCCTTTCCCACGAACTCTGGGTGTTGGTGGTTTTGTCTGTGTCCAGCCCATCTGTGCACCACACACACCAGCCTCTGTCCCACCACTGAACCAAACTGTTTCACAACCCAAACACCCTTTTCCGTTTTGCGATCGAGTTGATGCAATGCCGCTGAGGCTATGGTTCCTGAACGTGATCGAGTTCGAGGTTAGTTTCGCAGAACACGAGTGATCGAGACACGTTGAGATGCACTTCTTCCCCCACGAGATGTCAGTCTGGTTCTGGGAAACACGTGTTCGAGAACACGATAGTTCAGGAACTCACTTCTGGTTTTGGTGCTTCTTGCGCGGATGTGTTGCAACACGTGCAAGAAGTGGCAAAGGCACCAGAATTAGGGAGTAAGAACCTGCGTCACAGCTGCCAATCAGCACAGAGGCGCCACCTGGTGTTAGGGTCAGGCAGTGAAGCTGCTGGCAGGTAGATCCGATTCATTTGGTGAGACGGTGTGGAAGAAATCCTCTCACTGCATAGTTTTGAATTTTAAGGAAACGCAACTGCACTTTTTTCAAAGTTGATGAAGTTGAAGTGAAGTGCACCATTTCGCTGTTGTGTTTTGGAAAGATTCAGCTCGACGGGAGAAAGGTGACACATTAGACTGTAGCTCAAGATCAGCAGCAAAACACGTTTGATTTTCTCGTTGGAAAGGCTGGCCAAAAATGTTCAACCAGTTGAAGAGGGTCGGGAAAGTTGATTTTGGGTTTGGTACATCCACCACGAGGACTGAAGGGCGGGGCGGGGGGGGGGTAGCCTGAGTTTCGGCCGGCGTTCAACCCTCGGGAGGTCAAAATCTTGCTTCAGGATTTTTTTTTCAGTGTTTGCAGGCCGTGGAGCATCTGGATCTGCTGGGGAAAATCGGGAACTCTTTTCTTTTGGTTGAGACAGGAGGTTTGGCCAGCTTTTCCAGAAAGACCCACAATATTCTGTTCTCGCACCGTAGATTCAATGATTTTGATGTTTTCCAATCGCGCTCCTTAGAGCAACGCAGTCTTGTTGCATCAGGTATTTCGGTTGTGTATTTCTGTGAACTTTGGGTGGAACACCCTGTTCGACAACGTCTACGTCTCACCCGGGGCAGCGTTCGATTTACCCACGAGAATCACGGCTGCCGTTTCCGAAAAATCCACATTGCCTGACAACCAATCAGAAGAGCGCGACCGAAATCGGCCGTGTAACGCGCACTATTTTGACACGAAAACGCGCAACAGAAAAAGAGGCGTACGCGCAAAACTTGCAGCAAAAGCCAACACGAAAAGCATTGCGCACAGGTGCGCATTTTCCTGTGCGATAATAGCAATTCAAAACAGTTGAAAAGGTCTTGACATCGAAAGAAAAACATCCTTTCGCTTTGGTTGGAAAACAGGGTTCCCAGTCAAAGTTCACGAACATTTTTTGCGTCGATTGTCTCTATTTCTTGCGTCTCTCGTATCCAGTGAATGATTCTTCGATTCCCCCAAGATCTTCTCCCCACTGTTCATTCATGCGTTGTGATGTCATTGTGTGACCATTTTATTGTGTACTTTCGTTGTAGCGAAGATTTTGCGTCGAGAGGCGTCGTTCGTGCAGTTGTAGCGATGTTTTGATGCGCTGTCGATTGTTTTCAGCTCTCTCGTTTCTCTCTGACCCCCTCCCCCCGATTGTGTTGTTTTGTGGCGTCCCGTCCCGTGATGCTTCACCGCTTGGATAATTCCTTGCAAATTTTGAACATTGTCAGTGCTCTTTGTTTTGAAACCTGAAAGTGTGAAGTTTGTGCGTTGAAGCAACCTTGATTGAGGTGTGTGCACGTGCGTGCGTGTGTACGAGGGAACTCCCAAAACTCCGGTTTTTTTTGCCATAAGTCCTGTTCCTGCGGTGCGATTTTTTCGCAAATGGTGTTCAAAGACCAAAAGACAGTTGCACTTCATCTGCACCATGTTGACCTTCATTCCGATCACAAATCTTCGATCACTTGACCTATTTCAGTGTGTCAGACGCGCTCAGTCTGCGATTCAACCGGACTTGACACACAAGTGATGTTTCTTAGCTGCATTTTAGGTTTGTTGTGCCTTCTTTTTTGTTCTTTTTGACACTGTTTCTGTGCACGTCATGCAAGGCCTTGAAGAGCAATGCACCATGATCAAATTCCTGCACAAATCGGGAGCCACACCCATGGAATGTTACCATCAGATGCATGCTGTTTACGGAGAAGCCACAGTGACTCCAAAGACTGTCAGAGTGTGGATGAACAAGTTCAACAGTGGAGAAACACAGGTGAAAGACAAGGCAAGAAGCGGCCACCCACGATCTGCCCGCACCCCAGGGAACATCCAGGCCGTCTTGAATGCCATCCAGACTGACAGGAGATCGACCATTGAAGACCTGGCAGCAGCCACCAACATCAGCAAGACAGGTGTGCACAATATCATCAAGAAGGACATCAAGTTCTCCAAACTTGCCCCGAAGTTTGTGCCACACCTCTCAACCCCGGAACAAAAGAGATTCAGAGTCCAGATGTGTGAATTGAACCTTCAAAGTCTCAAAGACGACCCAGAATTCCTCAGGAAGATCGTCACTGGGGACGAATCATGGGTTAGTGTTTTTGAAATGGAGCTCAAGAAGAACAGCAAGGAGTGGCACCCCAAGGGGTCAACCACAGATCGACCAATGAAGGCTCTGCGCAACCGCTCAGAAAAAAAGCCATGCTGACTGTCTTCTTTGATGACTGTGGAGTGGTGTCTTCTGAGTACCTTCCCCCGCATGAAACTGTTGATTCTGACTATTATTGTGATGTTTTAAGGCATCTCAAAGAAGATCTCCGGAGGAAAAGACCCACCCTTTGGGCCATGGGGGACAATGGTTGGAGGAACTTTTATTTGCACCATGATAACGCGCCTCCCCACACCTCTGCAATCACCCTCGCACTTATTGGCTCATCCGGAATGGACATGGTACCACACCCACCCTACTCTCCGGATCTGGCCCCCTGTGACTACTTCCTTTTCCCAAGGCTGAAGAGTGGTCTCAGGGGGCACAGATTCCGGAATCTCAACGACCTGAAGACAGCAGTGAGCAGAGAGTTGCATGCCATACTGATGGAGGACTACAGGACTGCGATCCAGTGTCTCCCTGTGCGCTGGATGAAGTGTGTCAAGGCAGCTGGTGGTTACTTTGAAGGCCAACACCTTGACATTGACCCCTTGGCAGACCATCAACTGGAACTTGTTGTTGCTGATGATGAGGAAGACTGATATGGACTGTTTGTTATTTCGCAACTGGTTTGCATGTCCAAGTTACTCTTCCGGTCTTCAAGACATCCTTTTGTGTCTTTGAACACTTTTTTTTGCATGAATGCATGGTCGAATTGTTCCTTTTGGAGTTTGCAATAAAAGTTTTTTAAAGGCAGTAACGGTTCAGGACTTATGGCAAAAGAAACCGGAGTTTTGGGAGTTCCCTCGTATGTGTGTGTGTGCGTGTTCCCTGTGAGGTTGACAAGTGTGTGTCCAGCAAAGACAACAAGAAGAATGACCCGAATTTATTCTGTTCGCGCGAAGTTTGAGCCCCAAAGAACGACAGTGCGACCCTCCCCTCCACCTCAAAATGAGGAAGTGAATCTTCCCGTGGAGTATCGTGACCTTGATCCCGGGTGTCTCCGTCGAATTGTTGACCTGAACCTCTCTTCTTTTCGCATTGATTTCTGCTCGATTTGGACTGATCCAAGTTTGAACATTTGATTTTCCTTGAGTTTTGTGCGGATTGGGTTGGATCGCGCCTTCCGTTCCCTTTCAGCCCGCGGTAGCGACGGCGTCGGCGTCGGCGGCGTCCGCCCCGGCGGCGGCCTGGCCCGCTCCCCCCGGGGACCCCGGGCGCCTCGCCCCGAAGCGCCCGCGTCTCCTCCTGCCCCAAAGCTCGGTGCCTGCAAACGCGTCGCTTCAATACTCTCTCACTCTTTCTCTGTGGTTGACTGTCTGTTGATCAGTGGTAGTGTCAGGCCTTGTCACACCCTGCACGATTCGTCGGAGAGTGCACCACGTGCCCAGGGGCGGATCCAGGGTCCGGGATTGGTCGACTCCCGGGGTGGGAGGGGGAATCTTACGTGCCCGCCGGGGGGGGGGGAATTTAAACTTTGAAACTGGCGAAAGGAATATTCGTTTTGTAGCAGAAGCGCAAAATTGATGGGGGGGGGGGGTCCAAAAGGCACTGTGGATCCGTCCCTGGAATTCTTGAGTCACTGGCAAAAATTCACCTTGTGCCTTCAATTTGTGACGTGGTGTGAATAGTTGAGCGTGAAAACGTGGGTGGGTTACTTGAAGCTCGTGTAGATCTTGGCAGAATACTAGTCTTGAGACACCTTTGCAGCAGACTCCTCACCATCTTGCGACGTTGTTTCGTGTTTGTGTGTGAGAAGGTCTGAACCAAAAGTAGTTCCTCCGAAAGGTCCCCGGGGTGGGGGGCGGACCTTGAAAAATATGCAATGAAGTTTGTTTTTGTAATTTTGTGGCAGCAGGTGCACCACTTTCACAAATGGTCCACGCCTGAGAACACTCGTGTTCCTGGACGTGAATTCCCAGAGAGTCACTGAGGACTTTCAGCAAACAGCCCGCAACCCTGCAAACGCAAACCTTTTGGCATTCTGTGACAGTCGAAAGTGACGTTCACGCTTGCGTCTCCACGGTTGCGGGCTGCTTGCTAAAAGTCGCCATTGTCACGCCTCATCCACAACTACGCAGACTCTTGTCCCTTTGGACGCGTTCCGATTCCTCACGGGTTGTGGAGTTTTGTTGGTTTGCAGAGTCTGCGTGGTCGGGCGAACAGGGGCGGGGCTCGGGCAAGATAGGGGTCCTTGCTTGCTGCGTCAAAGTTTTTTTCTCAGCGGCCTCAGTGTGATTCACTCTGCTGTCCACTACAAGTCCTTGTGTTGCTGATGTTGCGTCTTGATGTCGTGTGTCCAGGGGCGGATCCAGGATCTGGTCGAGGGAAGCCCAACCCCAGGGAGACGTGTGTGTGTGTGTGTGTGTGTGCGTGTGTGTGTGTGATCGGCCCCCAGGTTCCCCCGGCCCGACTCAACGTGTGTGTTGTTCCCTGTAGGTCAGTAGAGAGTGCCCCTCCGTGAGTAAGACGTTCCTTGAGGTTCACGGCTCAAGGCCTTCTCTCATTGGCTGAGTCAAGGCCTTCTCTCATTGGCTGAGTCAAGGCCTTCTCTCATTGGCTGAATCAAGGCCTTCTCTCATTGGCTGAGTCAAGGCCTTCTCTCATTGGCTGAGTCAAGGCCTTCTCTCATTGGCTGAACCAACGCCTTTTCTCATTGGTTGAATCAAGGCATTCTCTCATTGGCTGAGTCAAGGCCTTCTCTCATTGGCTGAATCAAGGCCTTCTCTCATTGGCTGAGTCAAGGCCTTCTCTCATTGGCTGAACCAACGCCTTTTCTCATTGGTTGAATCAAGGCGTTCTCTCATTGCCTGAGTCAAGGCCTTCTCTCATTGGCTGCGGAGCTTCGTGGAAAGTCGCGCCCTCACGCCTGCATGAGTACAGAGTCACGCCAACGAAGGACACATGGCGTCGATAAATTATTGGAACTTCAGGCCGAAAGAGTCAAAATTCGTTGTTCCGCGTCACCAATGAAGAACACCTTGGGTTTCGAAGTTCACACGACGCGGCACCTTCAGAATCGATTCTTCTGAAGAATCGATTCGCCTGAAAAATCTGCGAACCGATTCGAGCGTGAAACGCGTCGGTCCCTCGATGACGTCGTGGACGCTGGACACGTTTTGCGAACTTCGAACGAACGCACGTCACGTGTCACGTCACGTGTTACGCTACTGAACCCGACGACTTGTATCTTGCAGATCCACGGCACGCGCTTTGATCTTTGCAGTCGTGCTGTTCATCTTGTCACGTTTTTGCTTGGAAAATTTTCCCTGTTTGTTTTAGTTTTCCTTTATGTCCAAGATATTTTAAGTTGTTTTGTTCTTGACTTGCAGTATGTTTTTGGATTTTTGATGCGGTTGTACACTCCCCCCCCCCCTGTTGAAATTCTTTGATGAGAGTCTTGAACTCCGCATGTCTACTAGTGTTACCGTCTCGCCAACGTACGAGACGCACATTTTGCCCTGAAATGACAAAATAAGTATCAAAAGCAGAGTGATTTTTCCATAATTTCAGTGCCAGAAAAGAGTCATTTTAGGGGGGAGGGGTGCGTCAATCAGTGCGCCTTGTACGTCGGTGAAGGCTGCATGTTCAACAAGCGGGACACGTCAAAGTCGCGTGAAAACTCGCGCGTCGCGTGGGTCTCAGTCTCACGTTAAAACAAGCCTCACAATCTAGTCAAACTAACACGTTCACTGGCCTCGGTTTTTGTGGGCATCTGCGCCATTCTCCTCAACATGACTTCGCCGTTTTGTCCTTCAAATCAATAAGTGCCGCAGCCGTCCATTTCTTTTCGGATCTCGCATGAATCTGGCTTCAATCGACCTGCTTTCTGAACAAACCTGAAAAGGAAACGACGCCTCACGTCCCAGTGACGTCACCAACATTGAACGTGGTTTCCATAGCAACAGCACCACTCACGTCAAACGTGGTTTCTATGGTTGCAGTTCCCGTACAACTTCGGCATCATCAACGTGGGTGCTCCGGCGTGCGGCTCGAACGCGGCGATGCGCGCTTTCGTGCGTCTCGCCATGACGAACGGATACGGCGTCGTCGGCATCCACTACGGCTTCGATGGACTCGTGCACGGGAACGTGAGCGTCCAACGTCCGTTCTCTATGTTCTGCGCCCACGTGTCTGTAACTTCCGGTTTTAAGTGTCGTGCATTGGACGTTGGCACGGACACGTGGTGTTCACGGACAAGTGGGTCACGTGACGCGTGTGACGTGGTTCGTTTTGTATTGCAGGTGCGTCCGGTATCGTGGACGGAGGTGCAGGGCTGGGCCGGGCTCGGGGGAACACGCATGGGGACCAGCAGGTGCGTGGTGTACAGGGCGGGGCGGGGCTGGGTGGTAGTCTGTGGGGTGGCACAAGGCTGAGTGGGGAAGGGAGAGTGGAGTTGAGTGGGGTAAGATGGAGCTGAGTATGGCTGAATAGGGTTGGGCTGAAGGAAACCCTCAGGACGCCAGCAAGTGCGGGGCTGGGCTGGGCGAGGTTACGTGGGGTCACGCGAGACTGGGTGGGTGGGGCGGTGGGTGGGTGGGGCAGTACCTCGGCGAATGCGTATAACACAAGCACGTTTGTTGTTCGCAAGGCGAAGTTTCTGTGCATCAAAACAGTGCAGATCTAATGACTTCGCTTTTCACTCTGAAGAGCCGAGAGCCGTGATGGGTAGATCTTCTTCTTCTGCTTCTTCTTCTTCTCGTTGATTCGACTAGATATGCTAACACTTCGTGGTTTGATGAAACAATATGATTGGCGAGCGCGTGCGCTTTGTGTGTGTGTGTGTGTGTGTGTGTGTGTGTGTGTGTGTGTGTACGTGCGTGTACGTGTGCGTGTGTGCGCGCGTCCGTGGTTTTGCTTGCTGCCAGAGTGCGTGTCTGAATGGTGCTGTATTCTCGTAGGTTTGGAGCAGTGATAAGACGTGACACTGCGCGCTGTGGCAGGGACAACAGTTTGTGTGTGTGTGTGTGTGTGTGTGTGTGTCCGCTTTTGTGCGTGCTTGTTTTGTCTTTGTCATGCGCAGGCTTGCCTTGGCTTGCTGTAAGTGTGTGCGTGAAGACACGGGGTCGTCTCTGTGCGTGTGTGTGCGTGTGTATGCGTGCAGTACTTTCACGTCACATGTGTTGTTGCAGGGACCTACCGACGAAGTACGGCCTGGACAAAGTGGCGGCTGCTCTGAAGCAGTTCAACATCCACGGACTTCTCTTTATCGGCGGCTTCGAGGTGCGTGGAGCGCGTTCGTTTTGCGCTGGAACGCTCAGAACGTGGGCTGCTTTCGTTTTGCCTGTTGGAGCGATCAGAACGTGCGTTTGGCGAACTGGACCGCTTGGGCTGCATTGGTTTTACCCATTGGAGTGCTCAGAACATGGGCTGCGTTCGTTTTGCGCGCTAGAACGCTCAGAACGTGTGCTGTGTTCGTTTTTCACACCGGGGCGTTCAGATACTGCAACCCACGAACATCGCGCTTTGGGCTTTGAGGTCCCATTGAAACAATGGCAGATTCGTTCTCAAGTGGGAATTCTACAAGCAAAAGAGTGTTGGGGAGGGGGGCGGAGTTCCTGTCCGAACATTTGCTTGCAAAGATATAATAAGCGATGCGCCACACCGCAGATATCACTGGTTGTGCTCGATTTATGCATGGCCGAGTGAGCCCAAAAGACTGGCTTTGCTCACTCAGCCCCATCTCCAACCCAGGGGTAAAGTGGCGCCACTTCACCGGCGGCTCGCAGCGCACGTAAATCGAACGCGCCCACTGAATGTGTGTGTTTGTCGTTCGCCGGCAGTCGTTCCACAGCGCGCTGATCCTGAGCGAGGCTCGCGACAAGTTCCCGGAGTTCTGCATCCCGATGACCATCATCCCGGCCACCATCTCCAACAACGTGCCCGGAACCGACTTCAGTCTCGGCGCAGATACCGCGCTCAACGAGATCGCAGACGTGAGTATGACGTCACGGCTCGGGGGCGTCCGATTTTCGTCTGGCTCACACGTGAAGGGAGATGCGACAGGGGATGTGGAGTTGGGGGGCGGGCTAAGTGAGACTGTTCTGTGTCACACACACACACACACACACACACACACACACACACACACACACACACACACACACACCACAATGCAATGGAGAATCACTTGTCCAACCAGAATCATGAGACGAACAACTTTCTTCTCTCAGATTTGTGATCGTATCAAGCAATCGGCGTCTGGTACGAAGAACCGCGTCTTCGTCATCGAGACGATGGGTGGCTACTGCGGTTACCTAGCAACCATGAGCGGCCTCGCTGGCGGCGCCGACGCCGCTTACATCTTCGAGGAGAAATTCTCTATCAAGGACCTGCAGGTAAGCGGGCGGTTTCCGTCTGGCGTTGGGACCTGTTTGTCGGCTTGCAACGCTTTTCGTGATCGCAGGTCTTCAACGCGCCGTGTTCTTATTTGTTCCCCAGGCGGACGTGGCGCACTTGGCCGCGAAGATCGAAGACGGGGTGAAGCGAGGCTTGATTCTCAGGTGAGTCAAGGTGTTGTGCGTCAAGAGGCGCGTGACATGGTTGGCAAGTTCGACTGAAAACTTGCTTGGTCAGCTGTCAGTTGTGTGTGTGTGAAAGAGAGAGGGAGAGGGAGAAAGAAAAAGTGTGAGAGTGCGTGTGTGTGTGAAAGAGAGGGAGAAAGTGTGTGAGAGACTCTGTGTGTGTGTGTGTGTGTGTGTGTGTGTGTGTGTGTGTGTGTGTGTGTGTGTGTGTGTGTGTGTGTGTAAATGAGGCAGAGCGTGCGGTGTGTGCTGAACGCAGAATGGCCGTGTCGCACTCTTTTTGCTCATTGTGTCCAGGAAAGAGTGAACGCGGCTCATCGCTGTTTGGCATTCTTGTTCAGAAACGAGAAGGCGAGCTCGAACTACACGACCGAGTTCATTCACCAGTTGTACACGGAGGAGGGCGCCGGCATCTTCAACTGCAGGGTCAACGTGCTGGGTCACATGCAGCAAGGTCAGTCAAAGGTCAAGGTGGTGGAACACGTGCAGCAAGGTCAAAAGTTAAGGGTCAAGGTGCTGAGGCACGTGCAACATTTCAAGGTCATTTCGGGTTGAGTCAGTTCGTGTAAGGTGGTTGTCGCTGGAAACGATCCATTTCACGGCCGTAAAATCCGACCGTATTTTGCAGGTGGCCGCCCGTCGCCGTTTGACCGCAACATGGGCACCAAGATGGCTGCCAAGTGCGTGGAGCACCTCATCAGCCAATTGAATGCCGCGAAACAGGAGGACGGTACGTGATTGGGCGAGCGTCGATTTTCGGAGACCAGATACGTTACTCACTTCACGAGTGGCCAAAATGTTGATTGCACCAAAAAAGCTCTTGAACCCGTAGTACACTTGTTCTCAGTGTGAGAGAAGATCGCGCGTCTTCAGCACGCAGTGTTCTTGTTCTCGGATGAGATGGCGCGTGTTCTCATTCCCACTCACAGCGGGTTGAGACCGCGCGTCTCCTGTGCGCTGTGTTCTTGTTTCCTTGCGTGCTGTGACCGCGCGTCTCCAATTCGTGGTGTTCTTGTTGACGCAGGTTCGATTCGCACGACGTCGCCCGACACGGTGACGCTGCTCGGGATGATAAAGCGGCAGAGCACCTTCACGCCCGTCGCCGACCTCAAGGAACGCGCCGACTTTCAGTGAGTACAGAGACCCGCGGTTTGTCTGCGGAATCCACCGCTTCGTGCGTTCCCGATGATAAAACCATGGTTTTGACCGGTGACGGACAAAACCGTGCAAAACCATAGTTTTGGGTTTGAGTTGGTGATGAATATAACCAGGGTTTTGAATAAAACCGTGGTTTGTGTTCGCGAGCAAACCATGGTTGGGTTGAACCGTGGTTTTGATTCATGATGGACAAAACCACAAACCCAAAACCTTGGTTTTGAACAAGCGACGAAAACCACGGTTTTTTGCGAAAACCCTCGTTTTTGATTGGCCCACACCCGAGATTGGTTCCTGTGTGGGTCTATGGCATGTCGCAGTTGCTCTCAGCCAATCACGTGCATGGTTATTGCTGACGACTGTGTCCAACAGAACGACAACCAAAAATAGAAATTGAGCTGCTGATTTAACAACAGTAAATAAACCAGATGGATGCCCACGTAACCTGGATGCACTTGTGCATTTCCGATTCACAAGATAATGCACCAGTAACAAAAACAAGATTTCAAGTCTGGAGAAAGGAGGCGGGTGGGGGGTCTTGCAACGAGCGGTTGCCTCTCTGGTGGCTGCAGGAGAAGCCCCACTCACCCCGAAAATAATCCATTCACTTCTCCAATTTTGTGCCACAGGGGCAAAATTCTTCACCAATCTCGTGTTGAAGTTTTGATTCTGAAAAAAAATTTTCAACCCCTCCCCCCCCCACCCGAGGTGTGGACCTCCCCTGACTTCAATCCTGGATTCACTGGAGGCGTCCTCCCTCCCCGCCAGGCCCCACTCGGCGTCCGTGCTGCCCCCCTCGGCCGATGCTGCCTCCCGCTTGACCTCTTTGCACCGCTGCATGTTTCTAGACACCGCATCCCGCGGGAGAACTGGTGGCTCAAGCTGCGCCCTCTGCTGAGGATCCTCGCCAAGCACGACAGCTCGTACGAGGTCGAGAGCATCTTTGGCGCCGCCAGCGAGATCGACGCTGAGGACACTTTTGTGGCGTAGTGTGCAGCGCCGCTGGTGTTTGTGGCGTAGTGAGTGGACACAGTGATGCCGTGGATTTGGTCGTGGTCTCGTGTGGAGGGAAGGGACGCTTGACAGCTGAAACTTCAGTGGCGTAGCGTGATGTGTGCCGAAAATAATTTTGTGGCGTAGTGTGCAATGCCGCTGGTGTTTGTGGCGTAGTGAATGGACACCGTGATCCCACCGATGTGAAGGGACGAAATGCGATTCTTTTCACGAGGACGAGACTTTACAACTGAGGCGTTCGTATTGTGCTTTGTGAACTTTAATTTTGTGGCGTAGTGAGCGTTTGGTGTGATCAGAACACTGCAGCGCATGTCAGGTGTGAAAGCAGCGAGGTTGAGCCACAGGAAGTGGCTGGGCATTTGCGTCCGGTCCTGCCGGTCCCACACAGACGTTGTTGCCGAACAACGGCACTGTCCAGAGTTGTTGTTCCTTCAGTGGTTGAATGAGGCAGAGGTGCTTGTGAAGGGATCGTCCGTTTTTTCTTCGATCGTTTCTTCCTGTAGATGAGTCTGTGACTTCAACGAAAGCAATCTTGATGTGCTCAATAAATGTACCGAAGGTACTGTAGCTGTCACAGGATAACGGTCTGGTCAGCATGTGTGTGTGTGTGTGTGTGTGTGTGTGTGCGTGACCCCGCAGTGTTGACAAATCTTGTAGGTCCAGCGCTGTACACGGCACAATCGTGCTATTTTTGCAGACGTGTTTCTTTGACAACAATTTCCTTGACTACAGTTGTTGCGGTATGAGTGAAGCTGTCCGTCTTGCATTGAGCCTGTGAAAGTTGTTTCCATGGCAACTGGACAAATGGCGGGTTTCTCAAGGCTGCACAAACCGACTTCAGTATAGCTCCCAAGCCTGTGATCTCTAGTTGTTGTGGACAGGATAGTTTCAGGGGGTGGATCCAGGATTTGTTCAGGGGGCGGCTTCTGAAAATGTACACAGAGAAGACAGCTGAACTGGGGACACCAACAAGTTTTGTTCAGGGGTATGGTTGGGGGGGGGGGAGACCCTGGATCCGCCCTGAGCAGAGTTGGTTGTTGATACGTTATGTCAGTTGTTGTGCTGGAGTTTTTTTTCGCGACGTGAGAGTGGGCGTGTTCGGTTTCCACACCGAGTGACCCGCGGTACATTCGACGCGAAAAGTGAACACGCCCAAATGATTCTCGTGCTGGATCAGCTGGGGGATTCAGGATCGGGGGGGGGGGCACTGACCTCAGTCGACGTCCGAGCTTCAGTGGTTGTGTGTGTGTGTGTGTGTGTGTGTGTGTGTGTGTGTGTGAGTGCTTAGAGTGGGCCCGCCCCTCCCCACTCCACCCCGCCCTACCCAGTCCCGCCCCAGGATCCGCCAGAGGGAGTTACAGGAGGTTTCCCAGCTGAATTGTTGTTTGCTGCGAACGCAGCCTCGTTTTGGTTCTGTGCTGGAGTTGAACGTGGAAGTTAACACTCGCCACAAACGCGTATTTTCACTGCGAGTTACCGGTAACATTACAAGGTTGTTTTGGCAAAGCTTTCCGCAGACGTAACACGCACACGTACACGTAGGCTGTCGACGTGTACGCGCTACGCACGACGTGAAGCTTTGCTGAAACTCCCTATTATTAGGTCTCTTACACCTGTGTTGAAACGTGATGCTTTTCAATAAAAGACGGTGCCAAATGCCGATGTTTGTTCGTGATGGTTGGTTTGCCTGCACGTCGAGTTGTGAAACCTTCAATGTACAAATATGTAAAGGCATGTCAAACCACTAACTTGCAAGTGTTTTAAAACGTAACATGTACGACTAACATGTTACTTACTCGCCGTGCTGATTGTTTGCAAGTTTGGTTTGGCCCAACTGTAGATATAGATCAGAAACAGCCGGAGGACCAGAGTTGCCTTTGGCTGCGGCATGCAACGTAGACGCCTTGTTTGGTGAGTTGACTGACCCAGAGACACGTTCCATGTTCAAAATCGCTCAATCGCTTCAAATTGTGGGTGCGTTCGACTTGGGGCTTCGTCCGCAGACACGCAGGTCTGACGTCATTCGCATTGCGTTTGACCCGAGCGTCAGAGCGTCCTTGACCCTTCCGCGGCTTCTCCCTGCAGGATACGGCTTCCTGCAGAGCAGTGGTGGCTGAAGCTGCGCGGACTGCTGCGTATCCTCGCGCACCACGAGAGCAAGTTCGAGCACGTCGAGGCCAAGCTGATGCACGTGACCGACGTCGAGAAGCACGACCACACCATCGCCACCTAATCGCACCGCGTCTGACGTCGCGTTGCTGTGGTGACGTCATGTGACGCGTTGCGTCTGACGTCGTGACGTCATCGCGTCGCTGTGTTGACACGTCGCTTATCGCGTTGCCTCTGACGCCGTGACGTCCTCATGGAGTTGTGGTGACGTAACGTGACACGTCGTTTATCAAGTCGCGTCTGACGTGACGTCAGCGAGTCTCGTGTTGCTGTGGTGACGTCTACGTGACACGTCGCGCAACGTCAAACCAGCAGCGTCTCAGCTTGTAGCGAAGTTGACGCGTCTGCCGTGATCGCACGACGCGTTTTCTAACGATCCCTTGAGCCCCTGGTGTGCAAAACGTCTCTCATCCTGCAGCCTGTACAAAATCCCGTCAGAGCATCACTGTTTGCAAGAGCACATCCGCCTGAAGAGTTCCAAAGCCGTTGTTGTTGAATAAATTCTGTTGAATAAAAAGTCTTGTGTTTTTGTCAAACTTTTTCGAGTCCACGCAATTGGGTGGTGGGACTCTGCTGGCACGAACAACCTAGTAATCCCCAACCAGTTGGTGTGGTGGATCTGGTTCCACAAGTCAGTGTGGTGGGATCGTATCATGTGGAACACGCTCACATGTTTCCGAACTACATTTTGAAAAAAAAAAAAAAAATAAAGAATCTTGCTCGACCCCGAAACCTCTCACAAAAAAATTTGCTCCCAAATTTTGCGCGTGTTGCCATCTTGTTTGTGTGCGGCGCAGTTTGGGGAAAGTGGAGAAATTGACTGGGATCCCTGGATCCGCCTCACACACACAAGCACAAATGCTGATAATGTTTGGTGTTTTCTTGCAGACAATTTTGTCAATCTGCAACAATAGAAACACAGAGGAAGTAAAGATTTCTCCTTTTTATTTGTGACGAAAAACGTGCACGTCGAGAAGGAAATCAGCTGATAAGCAATGGACGTGGAACGTGAGCGTCTAACGTGTGGACATGACGGGTTCTCACGTCTTCACGTGGATCCATTGCACAAGTATGGTACTCGTATTCATGAGATTCTACGACACAAATGTGCAAAGTGCAAAACAGCAAACAACCATGTGAGCCAAAGGAATTTTTCACTTACAAAACACAATGATGCCGTTTGGCTACCTTTCTTACGGATGAGATCAAGGCGTATCCATGGCAACAAGTACCCACAGTCGGCAGTGTGTTTCTTGACAACCGCGCATCTCACAGAAATCCTTCACAAAAATCACGAGAAGGACAAAAGCAGAGGCCGACCAAGGCGGGGCTCACTCCCGCCCGTACACACACACACACACACACACACACACACACACACACACACACACACACACAGAGTCTCTTCGCCCTGACATTGTGCCGCAGCTTTCCTTTTCACACGGCAACATTTTGGTTGAAATCACATGACTACTTCCTGGAGGAGCCACTGCAGGACAAAGATCCTTCCTTGCACGGTGCAAAACCCTGCTGCTTGGCTACTTCCAGGCCGGCTTGGCATCAGGGTTTTTCACCACAGGTTTTCGCAAATACGGTCCTTTCTCCCTGATCACAGGCACCGTGCTGCCTGTGTTACCAGAAACTTTTGTTGCGTAATTTGACGAATCAAATATGAAAGGCTTTCCTTTGTCTGGCTCTCCCCAGGGGGCAGCGAAGTCAGGCTGAGCTGGTTTGGGTCCAAACAGAGATTCATCCACGTAACTGGAGCTGAAGACCTGGTATTTGGACGGCAGTACTTTCCGTTGATCAGACTTGGCTTGTTTGACCCAGGATTCGAACGAGATCTTTCTATCAGCAGTGGTGGACATGGCGGAGGCGGGCCTGCTGCTGCTGGCCGCGCTGGACGGGCGGGAACTAGAGAACCCGGTGCCCATGATACCGAAATCTGGGGTGACGCTTCCTCCGCCTCTGCTGGGCGGGCGAACCACGGCAGACACCGCAGCATTCTGCTTCGAGGCGGCTTTCGTCATAATTCTGTTGCCAAAGTAGTCGTATTGCACAGAATCGTTTTGTTGAGAGTAGATGGAGGCAGAGGCGTCGCCTTTGCCGAAAAGAGTATCATCCACAAAGCTATTTTCGCTGGTCCTCTTGTACACTGACCGCTTCCCCATTGCACTGCCCGGTCTGCTGGCCGGCGTCCCAGGTCGAGAATTCCTGATCTTCTTTGTTTTGCTCGGGTCCTTTATAACCGGCTTGTGCTCCAGTTTCTTGCTGCTCTCCCAGACAGTCTTGTCATCAAAATCATGCTCCAGCGTCCTGGTCACACCGAACAAAGTTTCGTCCACAAAACTGGACTTTCCCCTGTGTTTTGGAGTCGGGGATCTCCTTCCTCTGCTCTGGTTGAATGACGCGTCGGATCGAGCGCTGTCCCCGCCTCCCCTCTGCGATTTCCCGAAGATCCTGTCCGAATATTTCTGCGATGGTTTCTGGACCTTCCACTGCGGGGTCTCCGGTCTGGAGTCCAGGGAGGACGGAGGCCGGCTGCCGAGGGCCGAAGGGGCCCGCTCCCCGAACAGCGCGAGGCCCAGGTCGTCAGACATCACGGCGGCGTCAGCGGCAGCGTGCCTCAGCAACACCATCCCTCACACAACCCTGCAAGAAATGTGTCAAAGGAAGAACCTCAGTTTCTCAAGCGAGACCAGGTTGGAGACCTGGGCCCCAACTCTTTGTGAGGCCCAAACTGCAACAAGTCTTCAAAAAACATTTCAGCAAAATGCTTGCAGAAAGTGGGGTGACAATTTTCTTTTTTTTTTCATCGATCCCAGGTCCCGAATGGCTTTGGGTAGATCTACACGGAAACCGTCCCGTATAAAGTTGGATTTTCTTTTCCCCGAACTCGACTTTCGTTCTCGAAAGAAGTGGAAATGTTCTTTCTAAATGAAGTAACTTGTTCCGTGATCTGCAGCCAGGCTGAACACGCCCCCTTCTTCACCTGTTGATTTATGCGCGAAATCATCGTTTCTTGGCTTTATATCCAAATAACTTGTTTATCAACACATACTGAACAAAACTGCAAAGAAAAACAGCCATTTTCACACAGGTAATCAATGAACCAAGCGAAAACTTCACTTACCCAAGCTTTCCAGCCACCGCTTCCATGGAGCTCTGTAAACAATTCGCTCGACCGTTTGACCGGCGATGTTCTACGAACTTCACGCGGCAACGCAAAGATCGGACAACAGATGTGTTGAGCCCCTCACCCACTGCGGCAGCAAAATGAGTTGTTCATTTCATTTTATCTGGATTTTCTTTTTCTTTTAGAATCTATTTAGTGTGTGAAATTGTATTAATGTTGGTGCCGAATCGACAATTGATTTTTGGTGTTTGGTGGGGCCTCTCTGGTATTCGTTGCGGTAGGCAATCGCGTTTGGCCAACTTCCGGTTTAGTTGTCGGCGCAAAATTCACTGAAACCTCTGTTTTGTTGGTCTTGTCGAGTGAAATGAACAGTCGCTGAAACACAACAGACAAACTACTTTATCGGGGTATGTCTGGTTTCTTGCACGTCTACCAGTGATTTGTCGGCTGCTCGAAATCTGATTTTGAAATTTATTCTCACCGTCTCTTCGGTCAAGGTCATTTGTCCGGTCGCGTTCCCTGGACAGTTGCATGAAAGGTTGACGCTGCAAGATGGCCAGCCTGTTCAAGGTTTCTTCGCACATTTTGAAGAATGCCGGAAGCACGAATGTGGTGAGTTTGAGGCTGCCATTGTTTGTTCCAAGAAGGTCGGCGTGACATTTGACGTGATGTCCAGTCTCACCCCCCGTTGTTGACGTGCAAATCAGCACTGTGAAAAACAAACCTGTCATTCTGTCAACACATTTGCCTGAGGCGAGAGATAAGCTTCCCCGGGACAGTCAGTGATCTCAGGTTGGTGACACGATGCTTAGACAACAGGTGTCATTGGTTTCAGGCCCGACCGTTGACAGCTGCGCGAGATTTCCACTTCAACATCCACGGGCGTCGCAACAATGCGAAGCACGGCACAGGACAGGTGGGTAACACACACACACACACACACACACACAGAGGCGTCCCACTGACACGCACAGATTCGATTCAGATTGAGCCGTGGAACCGAAAGTGACAAAACTGAAAAGTCAAATATATTTTGACTGCCATCAAAAAACACTTGTTTTCAAAATGTATCTTTGTGATCAGCCAGTTTTGTGTGCTCGAGAAGAAGTAAATTTATTGAGACAAAACATATCTTCTGAAAACCTCATATTCGGAGTGTCTCGGACAACAAACACAAGTGGTTTTGTTCCCGTTGCCACAGATCTCCAAGGATTACCCGGTGGTCGACCACACGTATGACGCCGTCGTGGTCGGCGCGGGCGGCGCCGGGCTCCGCGCGGCGTTCGGCTTGGCGCGCGAGGGCTTCAAAACGGCGTGCATCACCAAACTGTTCCCGACGCGCTCACACACCGTCGCTGCGCAGGTGAGCGTTTCCACTGACAACCAGCCACACCCACAGCCGCTCACACTGCCACCCACAGCCCTGCCCACACCCACCCGGCAGCCCGACCCACACCCTGCAGCCATGCCCACACCCACCCACACTCCCACCTACAGCCCCGCCCACACACACACCACCACCCACAGCCACACCCACATGGCTGTTCACAGCGCACTCCACATCCACAGCCTCTCTCTCTCATGCAGCCCCACCCAAGCCCACAGCCCGCCTGTCCTCGACCCCACTTCTCTCCCCCACCTACCTCTAACTAATCTCCTCTGCCCCCACTCCAGCTCGTCATCGCATCCAGCTCTACCCAAGCCACAACCCCACCCCCACCCCACCCAGAGAACGGACTGCGGTTTGCACGGGGCCGACTGTATGTGTTGAGGGCTGAAGTTGATTTCCGTGTCGTGGATAGGGCGGCGTGAACGCTGCGCTGGGCAACATGGAGGCGGACCGCTGGGAGTACCACTTCTACGACACTGTGAAGGGCTCTGATTGGCTGGGAGACCAGGACGCCATCCAATACCTGTGCGAGCAGGCGCCCAAGGCCGTCATAGAGGTGAGTTCTCATTCATCTGCAGATTTTTCGGTGTGAAGAGGGCGTCACCGTACGTTGTGCTGGTCGTGGTGTGTGAGAATGCGGAAGAATGCAGACCACAGTGGGTGTGTGTGTGACTGTGTGTGTGTGTATGTGAGAGAGAGAGAGAGAGAATGTGTGTGTGTGTGAGAGAGAGAGAGAGAAGGAGAGAGAGAGAGTGTGTGTGTGTGTGTGTGTGTGTTTGCCTCAGAGCCAATACTTGCGAAAACATCTCGAACGTTCAGTATTGTTGGTTGGTGTCCACTCAAACCACGGATTCCTCTTCAGTTGGAGAACTTCGGCATGCCGTTCAGCCGCACGGAGGGAGGCAAGATTTACCAGCGCGCCTTCGGGGGTCAGAGTCTGGAGTACGGGACGGGCGGACAGGCCCACAGAGCGTGCTGCGTAGCGGACAGGACGGGACACTCCATGCTGCACACGCTGTACGGCAGGGTAAGGCGTCTGATTCAGAACTATTGGGAGACATACGGGTCCGAAATTGATGACAGGTGGCCCAGTGAAGCCAGTCTGCCGGCTGTTTTCGAGTCTGAGGATGCGCTTGGGCTTCTGCCTTGACTTTGAGTGACGCTCACAGAAACGTGTGCACGTAGACACAGGCACACACACACACGTATACACACACACACGTGTACACACACACACACACACACACACACACACACACACACACACACACACACACACACACTGGAGGGAGACACGAAATTGTACGACGTGCTTCTGCCACATCACCATGTCAACTGTTATTCCGTAAGTTTCACACACGCACACACACACACACACACGCACACTCCAGTCTCCTCTTCCTCCTGCAGTCGCTGTACTACGACACTGAGTACTTCGTCGAGTACTTCGCGCTGGACCTGCTCATGGAGCAGGGACGCTGCGTCGGCGTCATCGCGCTCAGCCTCGAGGACGGAAACATCCACCGCTTCCGCGCCAACAACACCGTCCTCGCCACCGGGTACGTAGCGCCGTGTCTTTGGGTACGTTGCGTCGTAGGGTACGTCGCTTTGTCTTTGGGTACGTAGCGCCGTGTCTTTGGGTACGTGGCGTCATGGGGTACGTCACTTTGTCTTTGGGTACATAGTGCTGTCTTTGGGTATGTGGCGTCATGGGGTACGCAGCGCCGTGTCATTGGGTACATGGCGCACTGGGTCTTGGGTACACAGCCTCACGGGGTACGTAGCGCCGTATCGTTGGGTGCGTAGTGCCTTGCCATGGGGTACGTCGCCAACCCATGGATGGGGTACGTAACACCTTGTCATGGGGTCCTACAGCAGCGTGGAATGCCTTTTGGGTACACAGCGCCACCCCACTGGGTATGCAACGCCTTGTGGGGCATGTGGCACCTCGCCACGCGGTGTGACACTCGAGGCCGTGTGTGGTTGGGGGCTTAAAAACAAACACGAAAAGAAAGCAAAGTTTGCGTCGGCGTCTCAAAGTTGTGTGTGTGTGTGTGTGTGTGTGTGTGTGTGTGTGTGTGTGTGTGTGTGGTGATTTTTTTCTGGGACGAGCGGCAGTGATCACGTGATTGGTGTTTCCGCAGCGGGTACGGTCGCTCCTACTTCTCGTGCACGGGCGCGCACACGTGCACGGGCGACGGGTCGGCGATGGTGACGCGAGCGGGGCTGCCCAACGAGGACATGGAGTTCGTGCAGTTCCACCCGACCGGTCAGTACAAGCCCTCATTCACACCGGGTGCGCCAGTGCATGACGCACACCAAGGTCACGGTGCACCACAAGGTCACAGTGCACCACATTGGGTTTCACGGGAATGAGGTGGGCAGAACTGTATTCATATCAACCACTTTGTTCTGCACCATGCACCACCATCGTGCACTTGGTGTGAACGAAGAGTGGCTCATTGCGCCGGCTGGCAAAGCTTGAGCGAGCGCTCCACGATCCTTGTTGGGGGCACGGCGCAAATCCAGACTAGAATCCCATTCTCAGAAGTTCAGATCTTGTCTGCGATGTTCAAAACTATAGAAACATGCCACATCTTTTCTCGCCTCCCTGGTAGCAGGAGTGCACGAGGTGTTGCAGCTCAGGCGCGTGTCTGCACCGACAAGTGTTCTTGTTTCCTCTGCAGGGATCTACGGCGCGGGGTGTCTCATCACAGAAGGATGTCGCGGGGAGGGCGGCTACCTCATCAACAGCGAGGGAGAGCGTTTCATGGAGCGGTACGCGCCGACCGCCAAGGACCTCGCGTCACGTGACGTCGTGTCGCGCTCCATGACGCTCGAGATCCGCGAGGGAAGGTCAGTTCCGTGACGTCACGCATCTGCGTCCCAGTTTTTCCCCCGGGGTCACGAGCCAAGTCACGTGTGTGCGCAGCGGTCGGTCTTTTCCGCACGCAGGGGGGGGGGCTGCATGGTCTGACGCGTGTCAACACGGACGGATGTTCTTGTTCACATGTGAAGGGGTGGGTTCAGAGCAGGACCACATGTTAGCGTCTGATATTTTTCCCGCGCGCAGTGGGGCGGGTACATTGCTGGGAGCATGGCGCGTGTCCATCGCGACAGGTATTCTTGTTGCCGCGCAGCTACTGATCAGCAAACTTTCAGTGCTTTACAAGCACGACGCGTGTCCCCATCGACAAGTCTTCTTGTTTCCACTCAGAAGGGCCTGAAGTGGGATCACGCTTGCTGACAGCTGTGTGGCCTTTCCTGAAGCGCGACGTGTGCCAACGCCTACATGCGTTCTTGTTTGCTCGCAGGGGCGTCGGGCCGGAGCGAGACCACATGTACCTGCAGCTGTCGCACCTGCCGCCGGAGCAGCTGAACGCGCGGCTCCCGGGCATCTCCGAGACGGCCAAGATCTTCGCGGGCGTCGACGTGAGCCGCGACCCGATCCCCGTGCTGCCGACCGTGCACTACAACATGGGAGGGGTCCCCACCAACTTCCGGGGACAGGTGAGTGTGCGTGTGTGTGAGTGTGTGTGTGTGTGTGTGTGTTCTCGCTCTTACACCCAGAGGTTCAGTCTGACCAGAGCCAGAAACTGTGTGTGAGAGAGAGAGAGAGAGAGAGAAATAGAGGATAAAGAGGGAGAAGGGAGAAGAGAGAGACAGAATGAATGAGTGTGTGTGTGTGTCTGTGTGTGTATGTCTGTCAGAGCTCGGTGTGTGTGCACGGTGTGTGTGTGTGTGAGTGTGTGTGTGAGTGTTTGGGCTGACGCAGCAGTTCTTCTCTTTGGAAGCGCGTGTCATCACTGAAGGTGTTCTTGTCAAGAGAGTCGCTCCCTTGCAGGTGATCAAGCACGAGGGCGGGCGGGACGTGGTGGTGCAGGGGCTCTACGCCGCCGGAGAAGCGGCGTGCGTCTCGGTGCATGGCGCCAACCGACTCGGCGCCAACTCGCTGCTCGACCTCGTCGTGTTCGGACGCGCATGCGCGCACACCATCGCCGAGGAGTGCAAACCCGGAGACGCTGTACCTGAGATCAATGTGGTGAGTCAGATTTTGGTGGTACAACGTCTTTGTTCGCGATACGAACAAGTACCGAAGCCACTGTGTCGTCCAGTGTGACATTGCGGTCAACACATAGCAGAGTAGTTGCAGGGCGGGTCCAAGGTTGGGCAAGACTCTTTTGTTTCCATGCGCCTTTGCGGGTGTTTTCCCAGTGTTCGCAAGTGTCTGCCCGTGAGGACTCAGCAACAAGCCGATTCTTCTCCAAGTGTGTCTGACAAATTGTGTGCGTGTGTGAGCAAGTGTGTGTGCATTTCACCCACGTGACCTTGCGTGTTCATGTGTGTGTTCATGGTGCGTGTATGTGTTGGTTTGTGATGACCCCAGCGCCCTCTCACGGTCAGAACTCGGGCGAGGCGAGCGTCGCGAACCTGGACGCGCTACGTCACGCGAGCGGCGCGACGCCGACGGCGGACCTGCGCCTCGCGATGCAGAAGACGATGCAGAACCACGCCGCGGTGTTCCGCAACTCAGAGTCGCTCTCCCAGGGCTGCGTCAAGGTGGACGAGCACTTCAAACAGCTCCGCGACGACATCAAGGTCAGGGCCGCCGGCTGGAAGTGTCGTCATGACCACAAACGTGCGTCGCTTTTGAGTCGTGACGGCAATAAATGCGCGTCGCTTTCAAGTCGTCATGGCAACAAACGCGCGTTGCTCTCATGTCGTCAGGGCAACAAACGCGCGTTGCTCTCATGTCGTCATGACAACAAACGCGTGTTGGTTGCTCTTATGTCATGGCAACAAACGCGTGTTGTACTCACGAACGCTGGCGTGGCTGCCGTATCCGCGGAAGTTGCACGGGCACCCCAAATGCCTTTGTTATCGGTGTGTTGAGACCATGGTAAACTCACACCCATGTGTGAAGACGCACTCTTCGATGCCCTCAGCGCAATAACGTGCGTCTTTTACACTGGTCGGAAGCAGCAGTCTGGATGAGGAAGGCCACGTGATTTCGGGTGGGCGATAATAGGGGATTTGACGTGTATCTGCAATGTTGTTCTTCCCTTCAGGTGTCTGATCGCGGGATGGTGTGGAACTCGGATCTCGTCGAGACGCTCGAGCTGCAGAACCTGATGCTCTGTTCGCTACAGACGATGTACGCGGCGGAGAACCGGAAGGAGAGTCGCGGCGCGCACAGCCATGAGGATTTCCCGGTGCGTGTGTGTACGCGTGCGCGTATGTGTGCGTGCATGTGTTTCTGCCCCACCCCGTCTGTGTAAGCAGCTTCTTCGTGTGTGTGGGGGGGGGGGGGGGGGCAGGCGGGGATGCCGTGTCATCGATGGCTTGAAATCAAGCCCTTCCGTCGGCAAGCAGAAGAGCACAAAAGTCTGTTACCCAGACGACGGTTCGATTCCTTTGCAGGACCGGATTGACGAGTTTGACTACTCGAAGCCCCTGGAGAACCAGCAGGAGAAGCCGCTGGATCAGCACTGGCGCAAACACACCATGGCGTATGTGGATCACAACACAGGAAAGGTGAGCACGTGGCGGATCCAGGGGTCAGTCAGGGGAGCGGATCCAGGGGTTGGTCAGGGGGTCGGATCCAGGGGTCAGTCAGGGGAGGGGACCCAGGGGTCGGTCAGGGGAGTGGATCCAGGGGTCAGTAAGGGGAGTGGATCCAGGGGTTGGTCAGGGGGTTGGATCCAGGGGTCAGTCAGGGGAGGGGACCCAGGGTCAGTCAGGGGAGCAGATCCAGGGGTCGGTCAGGGGAGTGGATCCAGGGGTCTGTCAGGGGAGCAGATCCAGGGGTCCATCAGGGGAGCAGATCCAGGGGTCAGTCAGGGGAGCGGATTCAGGGGTCAGTCAGGGGAGCAGATCCAGGGGTTGGATCAGGGGAGTGGATCCAGGGTCAGTCAGGGGAGTGGAACCAGGGGTCGGAGCCAGGGGAGTGGAACCAGGGGTCAGTCAGGGGAGTGGATCCAGGGGTCGGATCAGGGGTCGGAGCCAGGGGCCGGAGCCAGGGTCGGTCATGTGAGTGTGGGGCATTTCGTCTTGCACCGGAAGCGTATCGTATTCACCCGTGTATAATTCGCACCTATGCATAAGACGTACCCCAACTTTTGCTTTGATCCTGTGGTTTCCACTTACATTGAAATTTTAGCAATCTCAAGCCCATGTATAAGATGCACCCCCACTTTTGGTGCTTAGTTTGGGATAAAAAGGTGCGGCTTGTACACAGGTTGATACGGTACAAAAAGTGCAAATTAGTCTTTTTCCGGAGTCAGGGGGGGGGGCGCTACACGCAAGTTTTGGCGCGAGAAACTTTCCTTGGAATCGGAACGTGGTCTACAACACGGTGACGTTTGTTTCAGGTTTCCTTCTCCTACAGACCAGTCACGGACAGTGTGTTGGACGAGACCAAAATCAAAAGCATCCCACCCAAGTTGCGGGTCTATTAGACACACGCAGAGGCACCAAGTCAAAGATTTTCAAGGGACTGCCAACATTTTGTGATTGCTTCTGAGTGAGAAAGCCACAACTGGAGAAACACAGATCTCTGTGCAGGACGAGATGGCAACAGGTGCAGCTGCCACAGGTTCTGTTGTGATGTTGTGCATTTTGGTCCGTTTAGTTCGCAGTGTGTATTCTGTACATACACAATGGCTTGAACGAGTCACCAAATAAAAAGTGTAAATATCTCTTGTGAAGTCTGAAAACCTGTTGAGCGCGGCTGTGAACAGGAACGACTCAACACTCAACAAGAACAACTTTGCCACGTTAGAATAAAGTCCACGTGGCATACGCCACAATTGTGCCCTTCAAACGCGCGACACCACAAACGTGGCGGTGAGCACGAGGGATTCCAAGTTCTGCAAAGCATTTTGTGTCACCTTCAGAAAATAGTACGCCCAGTGTGCGCTCATTTGTGGACGCGGACAGTCAACCTGATATGTGCATGCAAAGGATCACCAGAACTTGGATCGTCCTCGTAGAAACGGTTGGAGCAATTGTCAGCAGCAAATGATCTGCAGCACATGTGATCCTTGTCACGATGTCCTGGGGAATGCATCACAACGTTTGTCGACACCGACCAGCGTTCTTGTTTGAATCACAGCTGAACCAATGAGCGGCTCACAGCTCGTCCCTGGAGCCCCGCGTCCCTGCAGCAGTCGAGTTCATTTTCCCGTAGAAGTTCGTTCGCTTGTCCCCGAACTCGAAAACGAACCACCCGTTCTTTGAAGCATATTCTTCAAGCTGTAAACAAAAGAAACAGTCAATGAACCCATCTTACGTTTTGGGGCTTGTGACCACTGCGAGCTCGCTTCTCAATTGAGATCAATTACACGATTTGGACTTCTCATCAGCAAGATGTGACTTCCCCTTGCACTTTGCAGACAATGTTCATGCATGTCCGTGCGTTGTGGCTCACGCGTATCCGTGGGGTCCCAAGAGCCGGGCCCCACCCCTCGACCCCTGACAAACTCGTTTATCAAGTGGGTGTTTTCACGTTTTTGACGCCAGACGCCCCATGACGCGCCCGGTCAGGAAATCACACCCTCCTCCAATTTGTTTTTGGCCTGTGAGGGTGGTACTCTGCCTCCCCCCGACCCGGACGCTGGAACAGCGAGTCGTCGCCGTGGAAACGGACCTCGGCCCGCGGGACGCCGATGTGCTGGTAACACGGGAGGATGTCGCCGCCGGCGAAGATCACCACGTCCTCCTTGATGCCGTACTGCGTCTGCGCGTCTGAAAATCACGAGCACGACATGCAGTTTTCAAAGCAGCAGTCAAGGGGTGGGGCTCCCAGACTCGGATCACAGAACTTGGGGATCCATTCGCAGGGCCGGACCACACAAGGGAAAACTGTGGTCCAGACAACCTGTGTCGCGCCGCAGTTTGACCCCAGTCACCCCCGTGCCCTCGAAACCGCTCCCCCTCGCCTACTCCAGAGATCACTCACCGTCAGGCACAACGATTTCCCTCGTTATCTTCCGGCCAAACTCGGACAGTCCGTCGTATAAGTGGCGCGGGAGACATGGCGCCATCTGAGCGCCTTTTTGGTGACGAAACCACGACGCGTAGTATTCGACGTTGGGAAGAAAGCGCGTCATGTCGCTCAGGTTGGGCGTTCCTCCGTGCCACGCCCGCGGGTCGCGGATTATGACGCTGCCTGCGCAAAAACAAGAACAGCTGTCAGCGGCGTCATGCGCCTTGCTCCTCGCAGCAAAGGCTCGGTGCGGTACGCGCAGCAAAGTTGTTGGATAGATCTGTCCGCAGACGTATTCTCTGCACCTGATTCTACAACGAGTGACGTGACCTGCTCAAAACGTACATCTCGTGTCTTATTGACCTGCTGTCGTCGCAGAGCACCGCATCACTGACCAGTTCTCATTGGCTGGACACTGTCAGCTAAGAACTGGGTTGTTCATACATGTTTGCACGTCTTGCAACCAACCACACTCACGAGCGCGCGCACAGACGTAGATCTACCACGCGTGCCTGAAAGGGCAGGCGACACACCCAACCCAGACGCTCTCTCTCTCTCTCTCTCTCTCTCTGTCTCTCTCTCTCTCTCACACACACACACACACACATGCACACACACTTCGAGCACCGGGCAGACCCTGGTTCGTCCCGCCGGAATGGCTACGCACACACACGCACACACACACACGCACACACCTTCGGTGATGGGGCAGACCGTGGATCTCTTCAGCCACTCCAGTTCGTCCCGTGGCGATGGCCACCCACACACGCACGCACACCCACCCACAAACGCACACACACCCCACCCATCTACACCTTCACACACACATACACGCACCCACGCACACCTTCGGGGACGGGGCAGACCGTGGATCTCTTCAGCCACTCCGGTTCATCACGCAGTGATGGCCACCCACACACGCACGCACACCCACCCACAAACGCACACACACACAAACGCGCACACACCCCACACACCCACCCACCTACACACACACGCACACACCTTCGGGGACGGGGCAGACCGTGGATCTCTTCATCCACTCCGGTTCGTCCCGTAGCGATGGCCACGGCCTCTGACTGTTCTGTGTCATCGGGATCTGCCGGATCGGACCGTTCAGCGCTGTGATGTTCTGCACCATGAAGTTGGTCGTCACGTAGAACACGGGAAGGTCGTTGATGTTGATGCGGCCGGTGTGCGGCCATTCGGTCGGCGCCGGATCTGCGCATGCGCAACAAAAAGCGGTTGTTTCATGCGCACGCATGCGCAACAGCGATTGAACTAGGCGCATGCACACTCTGTCAGCGCACGCGCTGCGCAAGCGCAAAGGTGACTCAAACATGAACATTTCCCCTCAAATTTTTGCGCAACGGGACCAAAATTTCCAATTTTAGCATCAAAGTTGAAGTCAGGTCCCCTTGGCACTTCCGGCTTCCCCCGTCCCCGCCTGCGAGCACTCGACTCCGTGCCCCACTCACCAGGCACCCAGGACGGACCGAGGTCCATGTGCAGCGGTTGGTAGGTGGATCCGGGCGCCGTGAAGTCGCCGCCGCCCCCGCGCACCAGGTAGTCGTCGTCCCCGAAGATCTCCTGCAGGTGCACGCATACCTCACACACACGCACGAATAGAACTGCAAGATTTGTTCCACGAAACCACGAAACCTGAGCACCCTGCAGGACACGACCAGACTTGATTGGTGCAAACTTGTGGAGAATGGTTTGTTCACACACACAGGCAAACGCGCGGGAGGGAACGTTGAGCAAAACGTCGATGAATACGCCCACCACATGACCCAAGCAGGTGCACGCATACCTCACACACACTCACGCACGCACGTTGAGTATGGGCGTGACGGTCGGGAGGTCGATGAGCATCGCCCAGTCAGGCTCGTGCAGCATGTGGCCGGTCCGACTGCACGAGCCCCACGACCAGCGGTTCGGGCCGCGGTTACCAACGCGACGTGGGTCACGTGACAACACCTCCTGCGCCGAGCGCTGCAAAACAAGTGATGCGTGCGCACCCTTACTTTTGATGATCACTTTGGCACAAATATCTATTGTGCGGACACACGTGAAAATGTTTTGTTATTTTCCTGGTCAAATTGCAAATTGTCCTTTCAAAACGGAAGGACTGTGCCCAAAACAGGTGGGGCACCAACTTTGTTGACTGGGTACATGAATTTTTCCGGCCGACGAGAACATTCAGGTCTCCAGTGGATCTTCCGAGAGCCCACCCAACTCCCGACCGCGAAACAAGTTTGTTCTGTCAGGTGTGCCTATCGCTGGTGACAGACTGCACCTCGCACGCGTCGCGCAGCCGGCGCGTCTGCTCGGAGGTCAGCACGTCGCGGACCACGACGAACCCGTCTCGGTGGAAGAGACGCGCAGCGCGCAGCACGGCGTCCGGGGAGACGATCTCCAGACCCCGGATACCTGCAGCACAAAAGAGGATCCCTCACAGGACCACCACACCCTCCTGACAGTACCACCACACCCTCTTCACAGGGCCACCACACCCTCCTCACAGGACGACCACACCCTCCTCACAGGACCACCACACCCTCCTCACAGGACCACCACACCCTCCTCATAGGATCACTATGCCCTACTCACAGGACCACCACACCCTCCTCACAGGATGACCACACCCTCCCCACAGGACTACCACATCCTCCTGACAGGACCACCACACCCTCCTCATAGGACCACCACACTCTCCCCACAGGACTACCACATCCTCCTCACAGGACCACCACATCCTCCTCATAGGACCACCACACCCTCCTGACAGGACCACCACATCCTCCTCACAGGACCACCACATCCTCCTCACAGGACC
>JAAUXT010110427.1_pt1 | contig 33146 bp, 40 predicted proteins | sample 7278171 | NCBI WGS metagenome assembly JAAUXT01 (sample SAMN14350112, study PRJNA611818) | marine sediment metagenome | isolation source: surface marine sediment (1.8m) | place: French Polynesia: Moorea | collected 2018-08
GTTGCATAATTGACTACTAATGACTTCGACGCAGATGATGAGTGAAAATGTAACTGTCCAGGGTGAAAAGTGCATTGTTGTCATCGAAATGCAGATACGAGTCAAAACGTGCCCGTTCGGGGTGAAAAGTGCAGTGTTGTCATTGAAATGCAGATACGAGTGAAAATGTGCCCGTTCGGGGTGAAAAGTGATGGGTAGCAGTGTTGGGATGAAAACAGTAGAAATAAGTATACCGTCAATGTCAGAAGTGCACCATTGGTACCCCCAATGGTATACTTCTGAGCACAGCAGGGTGCTTTCTGCTCAAACGGTCAAATTCAGTGTCAGAAGCACCCATAGGTACTTTCCACACGGACGATCGTCGAGTCAGAAGTGTACTGTTACGTTTTCGGACCCTACCCTTCTGACTCGCCAACACCGTTCCTTCAGCATGTGCCTGTGCAACTTCGACAACTTAATCTCCACGGATTGTGCTTCTGCAACCTTCCAGATCTCACTGCTCTGACGGGGTGTGGACACTTTTAGACTGCCTGCACTCACGCAATCATTTTTGTTTCGGGGGAATTCCTGTGACGTCCAGACAGAGTGACACAACTCACAGGCTTTTTGCGTCGGAAGTGTGGTGTTTCCGGTTGGTGTGTTCGTATCTTTGGTTTCCTGATGCCGATTTTTCACCGGGATGTCTTCATGAGCCGCGGCTCTGGCTTCTGCCAGAAGAGCTTCCCTTTCCTGCATAACAACAGCATTGCTCAGGTGACGTACTCTCCGATCTCGGACAACCTGAATAACTTACATGGCAATGACTGACACGGGACAACTGTGTTAATGCATTCTCACCCTTTGTGCTTGGCGTTGTTGCTCTTCCTTCCACTTCTCTAGATCGTCTGTTGCTTTCTGCCGCTCAGACTGCTTCAGTTCGTCAACTCTGTTCCTCTCATCGTCCTCCAACTGGATCACAACAAAGTTAGTTTCCAAAATGCTGGTCGGTGGTTTGACTGTGTTGATTCTCATTTATAGGGACGTGTTTGTTTCAGAGTTCAGCAAAAAGACAAAGGTAATCAAATAACCAAAAGATTTTTTGAGTGATTTTGTCGTGATCGAACGTGACATGCGTGCTCCTTCCCTCACCAAAATTAAGTTCAAAATACAGGGTCGAGGAGAGGGGCACAACGATACCTATGATTGGACAACATAAATTATCTTTGGACCCACCAGGACACATCCGGCCATCTGGACAGAGGTGCCCTCACTACTCGTGATCCTTTGCTGCCCCTTCCTCACCCGCCCTTCGAAACAAGACTGCACAGACCTCTGACACAAGTGTGAACATTGATTCACAAAGATGAATGTCCTGAACATGAAATTATGAAATGTCACCTTCATTTGCTCTTTCAGAGCGTACTGGTCACGTTCTCGCTTCTTCTCCCGCTTTTGCTTGTCTCGCTCATCGTTTCGCTGTTGAACCCTCGCCAATGCTGCTTCCCTCAGTTTCTTTGCCATCTCCTTGTCGCCTGAAAGAGGGGAGAAAATCTATTCAACGTGAAACTTTGTTTCCAGGCCTTGGTTGACTCGGTACTTTCGAGTAACAACAAAGTGTTGAGAAAAATACACATGCTTGTCACAGATGGAGGTTCGAAGAAAAAGTTTGCACCCAGGGTCCAAAAGATTCGTTCGAAACAGACGGCGCGTTTCAAATTGTTTGACCGAGTTCGAATCAAATAGGCCGAGTGCTTGGTAGCTGTTTCACAGTTTGAGACGTTGACTACCGGCTTCTGGGTGCTGCAGTTGCTCCCATTTCTCTGGCTCCTTCTTCTCGCATTTGAACAGGGCGACGCCATTCCCAACCTCCACACGACTTGACTCGTCCAGCACAGGGCGAAACAGGAACAACTCGCACAAGTATGGGACAAAGTGAACCTGCAGAAAATAGGCCAGGATACGTTCGCGATTGATTGTAAGGAAAAGTTGTTGCTCTTTGAGATGACAGGTTGCCAAGGAAGCTTGAGCGATAATACAAGATCTCACTTTGATGTACTCTTCTGTTGTCAGAATGTCCAATTTCTCACTCTTCACCCCCTTCAGCGGAACAGTGATGAAGATGTGCTTGTCTGTCTCCTGCCAGGTGAAGTCTTTCACGACAATAGGCATGATGCCACTTCTCTAAAACTTTGCATCAGCAATGTGGACCGGAAGTGGAATTCTGCAGCTGTGCCACCGACCAATCACGTCGCTCGTAACTGCCCAAACCCGACGCACCGGCTGAGGACACCTGATTTCAGCATGTTGAAAATAATTTCAAGACAAAATTTCAATAAACTGCAGGTGAGTACAGATGACAGACAGGTGGTTTCCCACTGAGAAAGGTGATCCCTGCGAGGTGCTTTGGGAACGTTCAAGTCAGCATGTGGGGTTGAAACAGGTTTTGCTTGGCCAATTTCCGATTGGCCGCAAACTTGACAGGCACGTTTTCAGTTCAATGAATTGCACTTTTCGCGTCCAGGATGATGCCGGTGTGGTCCAGATATGAAGACGAAAGTCTCTTTTCAGAGAGCGGCGGCTCTGGGCGCGAGTCGCCTGGAGCCGCGCGTGATGACGGCCGCAGCGCGCTGCTACGGCACCGAACGACCCTGGAACACCATCATCGTGTTCGTGCCGCAGCAAGAGGCCTGGGTCGTGGAGCGCTTCGGAAAATACAACCGAATCCTGGAACCGGTGAGCTGAAGGATTTGGAAATAGACTGACGAGCCTGGAAGCCAAGCCAGAAACTCTGGACGTCAAAGGGTTTGTCTGCATGCACAGATGCCCAAGGATGACCTGTCCTGGTCCAGAGGATTTGGGGACAGACAGGCGAGATTTGCGATGGATTTTCTCCCTGATATCCAGACAACTTCGGCTGTTGTGCTTGCAATTCTTGTCGCACATTGTGGAGTGACTATTCAACGCTTTGTGTCTTGTTGCTTCTCACTCGCATCCTGGACAATTCACGTTGGCTGGGTATTCAGCTGTTGTTGATGTTTCTCATTTGACGTGAAGGGATTGAACCTGTTGATTCCGATCGCGGACACGATCAAGTACGTGCAGAGCCTGAAGGAGATGGCGATCGACATCCCGCAGCAGAGCGCCATCACCGCCGACAACGTGAGCCTCAACATCGATGGCGTCCTCTACCTGAAGGTCATCGAACCCTTCAAGGTACACACAGACGCACGCACGCACGCAGCAAGCGCGGCAGTTAGCGTGAAACCACTGAGTGAAATTTGTTTTGTCTTGAATTTTCACAGCATTGCGTGCTTCCTTCACTGACTGGAGTCTGTGTGTTTGTTCTTTTCCTCAGGCGTCGTACGGTGTGGAGGATCCCGAGTTCGCCATCACACAGCTCGCGCAGACGACGATGCGCTCTGAGATTGGAAAGATCACGCTGGACACGGTGTTCCGCGAGAGGGAGCTGCTCAACATCGCTATCGTCGGTACGTGCTCGTCCACCCGAGCTTCCACCATGCCGTCTTGATTGACAGCTTGAGCTTGTGATGGACGGTACCGACACCGAGCCGTGCTCTTGCTGTTCTGGATTGTGAATTTGAAGGTGGTAATGGCAGGTCAACCAGACGCTGCATCTTCGGAAACGTGACTTGTTGCGTGGCTAATCTCGAAGAAACCCGTCACTTTGACACGAGCCATTGCAAGGGCGACGTACACCTTTGGTGTGGAAATTGTGATATCGACAACCCATGGCTTGTTTTGAATTGCTTTACAGAGGCAATCAACAAAGCATCAGAGGCTTGGGGCATCGACTGCATGAGATACGAAATCCGTGAGTGAACTGGACTCACACTCTTCAAACTTCTGAATTTTGATAGACTTGAAATTGGACATGGTTGACGACCCGAAACTTTGTGCTGCTTTCCAGGGGACATGAAGCTGCCTCAGCGAATTGAAGAGGCGATGCAGATGCAGGTCGAGGCTGACCGGAAAAAGAGGGCCGCCATCTTGGAATCTGAGGGTAAGTTTCAGCTTCGATTCATGATTTCTGGTTTCGGTCCTTTGTGTCAGTGGTGGATCCGGAATATCAGCTTTTGAATTGTTCTTTGCAATGGAAAATATTTTGCTCGCGACACCACATAAAGACAAACGTGCGTTGTAGGAAGCAGACAGGCGGAGATCAACGTGGCGGAAGGTCAGAAGCGAGCGCGAATTCTCGCCTCCGAGGCGGACAAGACGGAACAAGTCAACCAGGCTCTAGGTGAGTGACAACGAATGAGCAAAAACAGAGTGGGTTGATTTGACTTGACGAATACATTTTGAATTTTGTTTCCTGAATTTTCTGGCTTGTAGGTGAAGCGGAGGCCATTGTTGCTCGTGCCAATGCCAAAGCGCAGTCAGTAGAAATCGTCGCGAAGGCGCTCCAGCAAAAGGTGTGTATTTTCAGAGACAGGCTTCCCGGGTTGGTGCCGGGATTAGTGGGGGACTGCGGGGGGGGGGCGCACTTGCAGCAAGAGACGTGCACCAAATTTTGTTCTATGTGCCACCCTGAACCCGCGTGGAGCTCCACAATGAAAGCACGCTCTCCATTGTCCGTTTTGCACCTGCCGAGCACTTTCGCTGACAACCGAAAACTTGCAACTATTGCGGAAGCTAGATCGTTTCGTTTGTGTGTATTTACTCGACCCCGCCCAGCACAAAGTTCTTGGCCCAGCTGATCATTCGAAATTCAGCGCATTCGAACAACCTTCCATTCAGTGCGGCAACTTCGCATTTGGAGGGTAAGAGTGTCAGCATCATGCTTCTTCGTGTGTTTGCAGTTCGGACACAACGCCATCTCCGTCTCAGTCGCGGAACAATACATCGCGGCGTTCGGAAACCTCGCGAAGAAGAACAACACGCTCCTGTTGCCCTCCAACACGGGTGACATCACCAGCGCCGTGTCACAGGTGCGCCGCCGGCGTCTCTAGCAGGTCGAAGGGACCCGAGACTCTAATGTTGAGACCAGACAGATGCTTGTGATCAAAGCGTGCCTTGGATGAGATGATCTCACCAACGAAACCCTGACGTTGTTCGGCAGACAGTGATGCTCACGAGCGCACGCGACAAGTGTCTACATGGTTCGCGTGAAGGTCCTGGAATCTGCGAATGTGACTGATATGAGCCTCTTTTCTTTCCGTCAGGCGATGGCGATCTACAAGAACCTGAACATCAACCCGACACCAGAGGACAGCAGCTCGACTTCTGAACGTTTTCCACCACCGGACGATTCTTCTCACTGATCAACGTTGTGACTTCTGAGAACTTCTCACACTCGCACATTTCACTGTTGGCAGAAGTTCAGAAACTAACCCCGCTTGACTGTTACGCATCTGGAACCCTGGAGAGGGAATGATTGTAGGGGGCATCAGGCCAACAATCCTGCGCCGAAACGCCGACGAATAGTTTCTACATCAAGGTCATTGCGATATCTGACGTGAGCAAAGAAAAATGTTGTCGCTGCGCAGTATTCTTTCCGTCGCCTAAAATTTGGCAGCGCGGAAAGGTGTGTGAAGGCCCACTCACTGCCCAGACAGTGAAAAAAGAGGTCACGCGTTCGGAGATGGACACAGCTACGCGACTAAGATCTGTTGCCAGACTATGAAACAAACCAGTCTTCAATAAATTCATCAATAAATTTGCCATCATTTTTGATAAATCTCAGCGTTGAATTACTTGTGTCCCCACGAAAACCACTGTTCCTCTCGCGATGAAAATACCGTTCAGTATTCAACGATTTTGTCGTCACTCGCGTGATCAGGAGTCCAAACATCGTAACAAAATTAATTTATTCCCTCTGATGATATTCAACGCAACACCCAAGACAGTTTTCCACACAGGTTATCAAACAAAATTGTGAGGAACAACAAAAAGAATCGTACAAAAAGCTTGGGAGGAAAATACCGTTTTTGGGACTGAAAGTAAGGAAACATGGCAAACATTGTCACGATTTTTCACACAAGAGCGTGCAAAAAGGAGCAGTAGCGCAGACGAAGAAGTGTACGCTATACTCCAGTATGAAATCTCGAATCTCAACGGTCTGGCTCGGCACATCACATGACATCTTCCGGTGAAATGAAATGACAGGACATTCGTTTTCCAGGCATGGGTGTCGGGCCATTTGGGTTTTGAACTGAAAAGACCGACGCCTGTGTTTCTGGGTTCCAGGTCCTTCCTGAAGTGGCCACCCATGTCCTCTGGTTTCAGGGTCTGGGCATTCCATGACACCGGTCAGACTGCAACTCGAGGCAGCCTGCACGTTTCATGTGGTTGCCGCTACCTCCGTGTCGCAATACACGTGTGAACCCAACACAAGCGCAGTGAGAACAAAACACACTCAGGCCAGAACAAACCAAACCAGGTCAAAACAAACTTCCCCCAGAGGTACAGCTGTGAAAAATTATCTACATCTGGTGTGGGAGGGATACAGATTGGTTCCAGTTTGGAAGTGAACTTCTGATCTGGATCTGGTGTGGGATATGCAGATGGTGTGGGAGATACCGGTGGGAGTCGCAGGGGGTGCAGATCAAGCGTGGGAGATAAATAAGGCAGAGGTAAGTGTAGAACGGAGATCAAACTGTGAGACTCCAAAACAAAAACAGCGCAAATATCCCAGAGTCAGCACAACAAATCGACCGCGATTCAATGCTCAATACTCTTTCTTCAGATGAAAAACAACTTTCCCGTCAGGAGGCCAAGAGTGAACCCACCCAAACTCGAAATCGCTGCTCGAAAACGATTTGGTCAAAACCACGAACTCTCTTCTGAATGAGTCTGAGCCCAACAACAAAATTTTAACTATCGTTTGGGCAAGATGTTTTCGATTTCGAACAAGGCGCGCTCGAATTTAGCAGGAGCAAGTGAAAGAGGAAGCCCCCATGATGTGCTCACAAAACATCTGCAAAACAATGACGCGAACAAATGGCGGTAGGACGTACCACCCTCAGCAGTCTAACATTGTGTTGTGAACAATCGATTTGCGCCGGCTGCCAGCCCATCCGAACTCTGTTCGCGATCAGGCAGATTTTCATACTCGGCGAACCCGAACTCGTGTCACTCTCCCAATTTTGGCACTTCGAATTGGGCGTGAACAACAGAAGAATTCTTGATTCCATCTGAGACAACAACTGACAACTCATCTCGGAGGAAATTTGTTGGAACTGTGAACAATGAATTTCTTTGCCTTTGAAGTTCACCAAATTCTATTTGCACTGGGTTTTGACAGCATCTGACGCACAGAATTTCATGCATAACGGCCACATCAAATAGAGAGTGGGAAAACGGAATGAACGTGACCCTCACTTGTCTTGAAACACTCGTCCCCACCTGACTTCTCTGAACAATCCTTTGCAATCTTGATGACAGAATCTCGGCTGATTTTAAGATTTTTCCCTTGCGGAAAGTTCGAATAGGGTGGGGACCAAATTATTGTGTGCAAAGAACACGCCTACAGTTTTGATTGTGTGTTGGTTCCCGTAACAACGCAACATCATGACAGCAATGGCCTTGTCACCACGCTATCTCGCACACACACACACACACACACACACACACACACACACACACACACACACACACACACGGACACACACGGACATGCCACGAACACAGATGCGAAGCTGCTCACACAATTTCACGTCACAGTTCAAGTGCGAGTTGTGGCCACAATGTATAATCAATTACGACCTGTTCACATTGAACATTTCACCATCATCGCAACAACTGGTTCGCCTTGAAAATCACCAAACGCGGTCAGTGTGAACAGGTCTATCACAATTCACGTGGAATGCAAAAAAGTCACTGCTACACAGTGCACCGAAGTTGTTTTGTTGTCTTTTTCCAGCAATACCACATTTGCGCCACACGCAAGTGTTGCGCGGAACAAGAACTTGCCAGTGTTTGCGCACGTTTTTTGACTGCTGTGGCTGTGGTGTACAATTTTGAGTTGGGCATCAAGTTTTTTGTTTTTGCATTTTGTGGGCATTTTTCAAACCTCTTGTTTCACATTGAAACTAATATCTAAAGCTGGTGGGCGGGGGTGCGGTCCGAGAAATCTACACACGTCAAAGTGCGATACAATACACGCGCCAAGAAATGGAAAGAATGCCACCCAAGAAATTTCAACACCATGCACCACAACTTGAATTGCAGTTGCCAAGTACTGATCTGCTTTCACTCGCAAGAAACATGCATTGTTGTCGTCTTCTGTATTTTTGCAGGTTCTTCTTGGTCCCACGACGTTTCTTGAGATTCGACAGTTCAACATTCCCCGGTGAATAATGTTACGAACCTGCAAAGCGCAGCACACAAGACCGCGGTGTTCTGGTATTCTGTCTGGAACTACCGCGTGTGCGTGTTCAAGCGCAACTTTTTTGTCCCATTCTCCATTCCAATTTGTCTTTGCGTGAACACCACTGTATTTTTCAAAATTCGATGTTGAAATCTGTCACGTTGAAATATCCTACTGACACAGTTGGTACACAGTGGCATTGGAAAACATTTTGCCCACGCGTCAGTGGGCGCGTCTGTCACGGACAGATCAAGGCACAAGGTTGAAGAGCCCTTAGAAACTGCAGGAAACGGGTGAAAAGAAATCACGCTCCCGTCGCTGCAGCGAACCTCAAGGGAAATGCAGTCATATGGTCTCTGGAGTGGTTCACAGCGATGCAGCGGCGGGCGGAAATGCATTGGCGCTTCCTTGTCTGGTCTCAGTAGTTGGCTCGCTGGAACTGGACGCGCCCCTGCCCCGCTGCGGTGTCGATGCGTCGCTCTCCGTCCCGAAGATCGTTTCGCTGAAAGAGCGCACAGGTTCGGAGCACTTTATAATATGCAAGAGCACTCATTCCAAGTTCCTTGAATTCCTCATTTCCCACCAAACTCGAAAATTTCGTCAACTATTATGCTCATTTCTGGCTGCAAGGCAAACTCGAATTCACAAGTTGAAAATCAACAACAGGAAGAAATCAGAGAAGTTCACAAAGTGAACACGGTGGTCGAACCGCAATTCGGCACAGAAAGGTCTGTTCTGCTGACATTGGGAGTAAAGACGCCAAATGACCGTCGCTCAAAAATCCGCAACTTACCGGTCTGAATTTCAGGTCGTCGTCTTCGTTTGGCCGCCGCCGCTGAAAGATACACAAGGCAACATTTGATGAATTTGATGAGGTCCGTTGCTCGGAAAGCACAAGTCTTGTCTTTGGTGTGTCCCTCCCTTTCCTTCCTTCGCATTTCAAGAGTGCGCCTTGGTTTCCAGCGTTGTTTGGAAAATAGAACGCCAGGAAAACATTTGGTGCCGATCACAAATCCTGAAATTTGTCAATGAGAATCTGCTTCGACAAGACGATCAGTGCAGTCTGTGTGATGGGTCAGTGTGATGCTGTGAAGCTGTCAGTGTGAAGTAATCGTACATTACCGACCATAACACACCAACCGTTTGCTGAAAACAAAATGGTAGCTGCACTTTTTGAAAGGTGGCACACCAAGCGGTATTGCATAAGGGGTGTAGGTGTCACACATTCCACGTAAATGCCCTGTCTGCACACATATGGCATCGAAAACAAGTATTTTTCGTGGCCAATGAGGCCAAATATTCCAACTTGTGACAGTGGAAGTTCGAACACAAGAAAAAAATGTGTCTTTTGGAGAGACAGAGAAAATAGAAACGCGACAACCTTTGTTCGTCCGGGTGAAGTCAAGATGCGCATTCTTTCCGCAAAGCTTAACTCTGCAAGACATCATGCGCATGCGTACCGACTTCAGCAGAGCGGAAGAGCAACTCCAAAGCGTCAGTGCGAAAAAAACACGGCGGCTGAGGTTTTGCGCACAAATGCTGCGCACTCGCGCCGTTTCTCATTGACAACAACAAACGTCGCACGAGTGCGGCACAAAACCAAATCCGCCGCAAAATCAGGGTGAGGTGATGGCACACTGAGGACGACAGGCAACAGTTGAGTGAATGGGAACTTGAACACAAACATAACAGGCGTGAAGATCTGGCACGTCTCTGGCACAACTCCCGTTTTTTGAGCTTTTCTGCCACAACAAAACGCAAGGGTCAGAAAGCACACTTCAGTTCAGATTTTACCTGTCCCAGTCTTTTGATCCACCACTATTTTGTCAGCAAATGTTTTGTTTGAAATGAATCAGTCAAAGTCCTGACTTAATCAATCAGGGAGTGCGGGGTGAGTGGCAGACTGGGAACGCAAACATCCCTTGGGTTTCTTTCAGGTCCGTCACCACATCTCTGGACAACCCCCAGAACCGATTCAAAACGGGTAAAGAAGGGGTGCGGTTGCAAACAACATCGCCAAGAGACGTTGCCATGCCAACGTGCTTTCAAGGCAACATACCGCCTCCTCCCCCTGCCCATCATTCTCCCATTCCTCCTCCTCTTCCTCCCCATCCTCCTCCTCCTCCTCTTGGTTGCCATCTGGATCTGTGTCATCTTGGTTGTCATTGCGCTGCTCGTCTCCACGAGGGTCAGTGTTGAATAGCTCTTCCTGATGACCAACGACCACAAAATGACATCACACCAGTAATTCCAGGCTCAGTTTTCAGCAGCGCAGTCAACTCGAGTGACGTGTTTTCTCACAGACAACAAGAGTCTGTCAGGGCAGCAAGCTGTAGATCTACTATCTACTTGCGTGTCTTGCCGCACACCCCTCCTCCCCACTCCCACCCCGGCAATCGCACGTCTTTCGTTGACAGGGCACTGATCACGACACGCCCCGTCCCGCCCAAAACCCCGCCACACCTGGTCATGCTCGTCTTCGTCGGCGTACGCGGCGTCGTCCCCGGCGGCGCCGGCGTCTCTGTTGACGGGCGGCGCCGCGCCGACGCCGCCATCGCGCCCGTCCTTGTAGTCGGCGCCCTCGTCACCGCCATCCACGTCAATCACGTCACCCGCCGGACCCGCCCTGTCAGGCAGACAGAATAGCGTCAGCACGTCCGCCCCTTTACCCAAGTGCGTTTTTCCTCGATCTTTGGGAAGCGCTTGTCCTCGTATCTGCTTGTCAAATAGTCGGCGTGAGCACGGGAGCTGCTTCCCAGGCACCGAGCTTCGGTTCGGACGTGTAGTTGGCACACAATGACTTCGCGCCTTCGAGCCCCTTCGCTTCTCTGCTTTGTACCCATCCTTTGCACCGGCAGTCCTTTTCTGACCACTAGTGACTGTAAAGAGCAGGCAGGCACTCTTTGTACTGGGCACACAACAGATCAAGTTCGTACTTGATGAGGCCCTCGTCCGGGCCCTGCGGCACAGCGCCTTGCTGCCCCTCGGGTGCACGCTGATGCTCCGGCAGGTGCTCCCGCGGTGCCTCGGGCGCCTGGATCTGCTGTGCGCCCGCCGGAGCCTCCGGCCCGCCGCCGCCGTCCACCCCACGCCCTGGTGGCGCCGGCTGCACTCCCAGCTGGCCCGCGTGTGCGCCTTCCAGACCTGCAAACACGAATGACATCACACGTCAGTGACAAAGTTCGTTGCAGCTTTGAAGACCTTGCAACTGCTTTAGTTTGTCAAACACACAGTCTTCAGGCGGAAACCAAACCTTTGTGTGTTTTCGAGTGCGTGTCTGTGAGAGAGAGTGAGAGACACAGAGTACTCACCTTGCTGTCCCGTGGAGGTGCGCCCCACCTGCCCCGGAGACCCGTCACCCGGCGCTCGCGCCATCGCCTGAGTGGGACAAACAGCGCGAAGCATGTGAGTGATCGAAACGAACGACCGACACAACACAAAGCTGTGCGCACGCAGAAGGCTTGTACGTCAGATTGCAGGGTGTTGGGGGACGGGGAGACTTTGGAATTCGACTCTAAGAAATCCGGGACCGGGAGGATCCACGGAGTTTGTACCGTTTTTCAAATTGATATTAGTTATCAGATGTAAAAGCAAATGGTTGCCGTGATCACCTCTTGATTGTCCAGCTGATGCTGTTTCCAGGACTCTTTTTGGTCCTGCGACTGCGCTGCGTCGTCTGTGAATACAACAGGAACAAAGTTGTCATGCCAAAACAACTGTTCGAACAAATTCAAAGACTTCGTTATTTGATTAGAATTGTCAGAACACCAACAAACTGAGCAAGCGTTAATTACTTTGTTCAAACTAAATTCAATTCAATTGAGTTTGTGCAAGAGTTTTGTAGTTCAATTTGAGAATGGACAAAACAAACGAGATGAACAGCGTCAAGTTTGAGTGTACCGTAGCAGAAGCAGAGCAGCTGAAACTGCAGGTGAAAGTTGCTTGCGATCCGAGTCATTCACCACACCAACTCCTCCGTGCCAAGTTTTGCTTTTGTACAATTTTTTTCAAGCTAACACTGAGAAAACGAGGCCGACAGACAGAGGACGAGTCCACCATTTCATCAAAACAAGAGGTTTGCGAACACCAAACAAAGTGCTTTTCTGCAGCATCAAACTGACGAGCACCATCGGCATCCAAATGACGGGTCTCCAGGAGGGTCTTGATCATTTGCGTCGTTCTGACTCGGTCTGCAATCCAACCATTGCGATGAGACATTTTCCACACCGTGTGCAGACCTAAAGCAAAGAGCGTGAATCCAATCGTGTCATTCACTGAGGACGAATGTCAGGATCCACTGGAGTCCAAAGAAGCGCCAGTTTGTCAGGGAAATTGGACTTTCAAATGTGTTGGTGGAAGATCCTGACTTTGCCGAACCACTCAAATTTGTTATAACAGAACTGCCTTGACGCACATTCCACAATGTACAACACTGTGCAAAAAGGCGTTGGACGTAGACGAAAGAGCAACACCCGAGCAAGGAGGACAGCGAAGAAGATTCACGAGTGAGTTGTTACCTGGATCCACGGCTTGACTTCTGAGGTGAGACTTGTACCGAAGGTTAGTAGCGTTTGGCTTCGTTTGAGTTTTGAAGCCCTTGGGAGGGAAGTGATGTTCTACAGAGTTGTCATCCGCTTCTTTGTGACCGGAGATCCCGGATGAAACATGCGACTGACTCGTGGTGTTAGAGCTGTGCTCACTATGTGAGACGTTAGCTGAGCGGGGCTTGCCTTCAGAGTGTAGAGTGGTGTTACCTGATGTGCGAGGGCGTCTCGTTGTCATGACAGCCTTAAGATTAGCAACAGAGGGCGTGGTGATGGGCTTGGTGTCTCCTGGTTTGGGGAGGGCCTGAGGAGTGGGGAAGACTCGGCCTTGACCTGAAGCTGTCCTATTCTTCTCTCCTGGCGCCTTTGCGGTGGGCGCCTGCTGTTCCTGACGGAAGTTGGATCCTATTTCCGGTTGACGCTGTTCATCACGCATGCCCTGCTCACCCTCGTCCGGATTCCCGTTCCCTGCTTCTCCTTCCTTCGAGGGCCTTGCGTCTTCTCGTGCCTTGTTTTCCTCTTCGGGTATTTGTTGTGTCTTGTGCATGTCGTTCTGAGCGTCGACCTTTTCTCCAGTTTCCTTCTGAGTCACATTCTGTGACTGGCTCGCATCTGTAGGAACACAGGGACACAGTAACAACCACACTCGTCCCCAGCCAATTCCAACTCGCCTTGGAGAAGGAAATCTGTTTCAAATCATCCAGTTTCGAATTTGGCTGGAAATTTTGACGTGATGGTCGATGGTCAATCGGCAATCAGACTGCTTGTCTTCCAATTGCTTCGAATTTGGCAGGATTTCGAGCTGGCCAAGCGCGAATTAGTTGGAGATGAGTGAACACACAGCGCCACATGTACTCGTATCTCCAACACAGGAACAAGTGCCATTGCCAGACAGAGATTGACACAACCCTCGTGTGGTCTCTACTCTTTTTTCGGAAAGGCCATCAAGAGTCCGAAAGACACACATACAAGACCGTCAATTTCTGTACACCAGGTTCTGCAGAACACGCACCTCGAGCTTTCACACTTTCCTTGAACAACAACGACCATGTGCCAGGAGAACAAAAGTTCCGGGTGTGAAATGCCGAAACATTCTCAACAAGAGCATTGTCAATGTGGGCACGTGCCTCAGGTACGCAATTGCTTCTAGTCTCTGCAGAGCGGTCGGGCAAGAATTTTGTGCTTCGGTGTAACCAAGCAGACTTCCAATGCGGGGATGAGAGTGGGGAACAGGTGTTATTCTGTGATCTACCATGGGCCAGGACAAATGAAAATGTGAGATCTACCTTCTTTTCGAAAACTGCTTTCGTGTGAACCTCAACGAGAAGGAAATCACATTGTTGTCCAAGTAGAAAAAGCTCAACCTGAGAGGCGGTTTCAACGTTCGTTCAGTGTTTGGGTTACAGGTTAGCCGTTTAGTTGTTCGACAACATGAGAAGAACAAACCCGTAGCCAAGCTGTGTTGGTAAAAAAGATATGCAGGGATTTGCTGTGCAAAACTTTTGCAAAACACCTGTCCAACAACCCCTCTACTGCCACATTCACCTTCCCATGCTGTTCCCAATTTTGTTCTGTCGCGACGTTCACGAAAATTTCGAGTCAAATCCACCTTCGAAAACAGATATAGCAGGCACACACCTGCCAGCAAGTCGAACATGCTCCTGCAAATGCCCACTCGAACTGCGTTGGGCGCGCACTCGCAGACACACGAAATGTGAATGAACGGACGGGTGCTGGTCCTCAACACACCGATAGAAGCCAAGCCATTTGTACTCGGAGACGCATACTGGGGAGGGAAAGACGGGACACCCCAAACCCCTGAAAAGTGAAATCCCCTCTTTCCCAGGTCAACAATAAAGTTGAGATCGAGCCAGTTGCGCAGTCGGGCCACCCCTCGACGAAATCGAGTCACAACACCCGAGGGCAGCTCCCCGCATCGCGCCTCCACGGTCAGAAAAAGAAATGGTACTCACCGCGTACCCAGCGTCACAAGCACCTGCGCTACAGTTTGGTTACCACGGCGATCATGCATCTTCACAACTCGTGCACTGAATTTTTGGAGAAGTGGTTTCGAAACTGAACTGAATCTGTACAAGACTTGAGCATACGCAGCTGTTGAAAATGCAGCACGTTGTTTGTTATTTCTTGTACGGCTCTGTTTTCCTCACGATTGCGGGTGAGCGGGGTTCGCGTTGGGACCACACGAAACAATTGCACCTTTCCACATACACAACAGGATCAATGAGCCGCACGCACAGACAAATTATCAAACCGCTCTGCCTTGTTTGTTGCTTTCTTTTTCTTTTCATGGGAGCGGGGGTGTGCAGCTGTTACAAATGTTCTTTGCACGTGCGCTCATTGGGCCACTGGATGTGTCAGAACGTGTTGCAGAGGTATGTGAAACGACGCTCACTATTTTGTACGACACGTCGTTCGCTGTCGCAAAAGCGTGGCAAGAACCTGTTGAATTGCCCAATTTTCACATCGTGCCTCCTCATGCGGAGGCTGATCGTCCAATAACCAGAGTTTAGAGTTTGGCCGCTTGACGCAGCACAAAATGAACTTTCAACTCTAAATTGGTGTAGATTCAGCTGTTTTGCCGAAAAAGAACAAAATGCCGCCTGAACTGAACACGAAAGTACAACTGGTGAGCAAGCAAGAGACAAAATTGACGTTGAACGCCGTGGTAACCAAAGGGTAAATTGTGAAACTGCTTCGTTTAGTCCACAGAGTGAGTATTTGTTTGTTTCAGCAGCAGAGAAACCTGGGGAACTTTGCCCTCGTTTGTGCACAGTGCTGTCACCAAATGTGCATGTGGCAGAATATATACAAAAAGGATCTGCACAAGAAAATTTTTGTGACTTTGCAGGAAAATCTTCACACTTGTGGAATAAACTTCACACGAACGCGCCAAAGGTGAACGGACTGCGGTCCCAGTCCCAGCATTGCCTCAAACCAGTGTGCGTCTCCAGATCTCAACTGTTTGGTTTTCCCGCAGAACTGTGCGAAGCAGCACCGGTCACCTTTGCTCATGTTCGTTTCCGAGACGTCTCAACTCACCGTTGACGGGTGGCGCCCCTTGGCGGTGGCGTGCGGCCTCTTGGCGGCGCTGCTCCGACTCAATATGGTGAGGCGCCTCGCCTCCCACTCCGCCTCCGTGCACGCTGTGTCCGCCTTCATTCCCTCCTCGAGGGTTGGGGCCTTGTTCCATGTTTTGTCCCATCGGGGCTTCGGGCGGAGGAGCCCGAGCTGTCGTGGTTGTGGGATAGTGGTCCTCCTCTCGGTACTCATTCACAGAGCTTCGGGTGGAGGAGCGGGAGGGAGACTGCGAGGAGGATGCGAGCGGCGGCGGAGGAGAAGGTAAAGCGACTTTCTTCCTGTTGTCCTGGGCGTAGCTGCGGTGCAAGTACTGACCTGCCTGTGGCTGCTGCTGCTGCTGCTGCTGCGGTGGCTGCTGTTGCATTGCTTGTTGCTGACCACCAAACACTCCTGGTTGCTGACCGAAGCCCGCCTGCTGACCTGAAAGGAACACGAAAAGAAACGCAGACTTTCTGCGTGATTTGTCTGTGGAATAAAATCAAAGCAAGCGTGTACAGGCCCCTTGAAACTTTGACAATGTCAACCGTGTTTCACGCAGGATGACACGTGCGGCGCGTCCCGGTACAAGTCGCCAGCGAAGACGCAGCACAAGTTGACTCGCGCAAAGACGCAACGCAATGCACATCCAGTGTGAAGTACCGAACGCCCCTCGAAACAGCACTAAATTCCCTCAACATGCTTTCTTTTCCCCGAGTGCGCAAAACGTGCACATTTGTTCCCGCTGAATTCAAACTCGCGGCTTTGTTGTAACAGACCAATCTGGTCAAAGAAACAGCGATACTTCGAAAGCCAGTGTGGGTCGATCGGACCAGGCAGGAACGGTTGTACTGGCTGCGTACCTTGTGGGTACTGCGGGTTCTGCTGATTGAATCCCTGAACATCTTGTTGTCCCTGCTGTTGATTGGGGAAACCAGCTTGTTGCTGTTGCTGCTGCAGTTGTTGTTGCTGCTGCAGCTGTTGTTGTTGCAGCTGTTGGTAATCTCCTTGCGTCAACTGGGGTGGCTGCATTTGCGCCTTCCCGTCACTGTGGAAACCAAAGAGAGACCGATCTGCGCTTTCAAGAAAGACTCTTGTTGGCGTTGACACACATCTCTTCGGTGACACATCAACAGTATCTGCGCACAGTGAGCGAAGCTCCTCTCCGACAGGTTGACGCCCGCACTGTAATCCCGGACCCTTGAGCCGTCGTGTACTGACCCGTCCGTGTTGAGCTGTATCCCCGACACGTCGATGCCCGCGTCCTGCAGCACGATGATCGCCTTGTTGCCCCACAGTTTGTGGATGATGTTGAGCAGCGAAATCTGAGCCGTCTTCACCTGACCGGAGCAGTCTCTGAACATACAAATTGCGCGAAAATGCAAAACCCTTGTCTGAGACGGCCAAACATTTACCTGCGGGAGAATGTCCGATACATTATTCTCCTGAACCAGTGCCAACAGATCCACTTTGGCCCGTTAAGTGAATGAACAACAGAATGCTTTTGTTGTTGCCTGTCTTCGACATGATTCACTCAAACTTATGTTGGAAATGTTCAATTTCAGCTTTGAACTCGTGCACGTTCCTTTTGGTAGACCAGAACTGTCTTTGATTTGTGATTGGCTGTGTGAACTCACGCGGTTGCCTGCGCATTCTTATTGGACGCCTCCAACTGCTCAATACGCCGCTCATACTCGTCTTTGTCCGTAGCTGCCTTCACCTCGCACTCACTCCTTGCATCTGAAATCACCCAAAGATTTTCGTTAAGGACTCCGGTGCCTCCGGTATTTGTCATAAACAAAACACAGACCAAAAGGAAACGTCAGCGCGAGTAAATGGTGTCTGCGAGAGCGACGGACTTCATTGTTCATCTGCTCACCGTTGGCTTGGTCGAGTTTGGTTTCCAAGTCCTGCGCGTTGCTTTTGCACAAATCCTGCAACAATCGGAAAGGCCATTGCGTGTTTTCTTCTGTTGTCGTTCAGGTATTGATGGGTTGGCCAAAGAGGCCACAAGACGGCACTCCACCACGAACTCCAAATCTTTGAACTTTTGTATGAAAGTACATGTACTCACGAGTCCCTGACGGACGGAGGTGAGTTCGTTCTGTGCAGTGTCGATCTCCTTGTTCTTGGAGTCCATTTGGTTGTGCAGGCTGCTCACCTCCTCCTCCTGTCGCGTTCTCAGCGACTTCTGCTTGTCCAGGTCACTCTCGTTCTCACGAACCTGGAACAGGTTTCTTCGACTTTTGGAAAACGCACTGAACACACACAAACGAAGACCAGAACACGATGTTCTGGCCAAACCGAGGGAAAATGGAGCTTCCACATTTGAGCCCCTTCAGACTGTAGTTTCACACAGCTTGAGGTTTTGGAGTGGGTGTGTCTGGAAAGGCAAACACAGAAACCAAACTGAATTTGAAAAGTTCAGTCCGTTGAAACAAACACGCACTGGAGTTTTCGGACGATTTGTCACTTCGCGAATCAGCGCGCTCGGAGACACGGTCCAGTGAAAAATGATTCCACTCTGAGCGCACCATTGCGTCCAATCGGAAATGGCCTCAGACAGAAATACATTTCTGGGGAAGGCAGTACCTTTTGTAGCAGAGCTTCGTTGCGCTTCTCGACGCTCATCTGCTTCACGGACGTCACACGGAACTTCTCGGAGAGTGCACTCAGCTCGCGAACCTGATCCAGGCACCTCAGTTACTCGTTCGTTGACAAACTTTTGACAGAATCTTCAATTGTAACATTTCATTTTCTGGAGACCGGTTCCAAATACACCTGTGCCGCTGACACGAAGTCAAACAAGCACGCCAAATCCCGAGGTCTTGCAAAACCCGCCAAGGTCCGTTTGTCCAAAGCCAACCTGTTTCCACACGGATTTCCAGTCCGGGGGGGGGGGAGGGCAAGGGAGTTGTGCTTCTGAGAAATACACAGTACGAAGTTCCGTGCAAGATTTGGAACTCCCAGATTTCAAATCTGTATGCTCACTAAACCTTGTCCAGGGTGTCCCAGGGGCGAAAAAGACATGTACAAAGGGTCAGGCTTCTCATCAAAACCCAAGATCGACCTGCAAGTGCACTGACTCACCAGCACGGCGTTCTTGGAGGAGACGTTCCAGTAGTTGAAGCCGAGAATGGCGATGACGACGAGCAGCCCGATGACGATGAAGCTCGGAGTGCGTCCCGCGCTCTGCGGCCGCATCGACCCGCGACTGTTGTTCGCCATCATCTGCCGCTGCGCTCTGCAAAGGGTTCCGCTGCCGAAACACTGCTGCTGCTCTTTCGTTCCCCAACCCTTTGCCCCTCTCCCCAGCTCGCTTTGCAGAACAAGCACTCACCTCTGCCACTGAGCAGGCAAAGGGGGGGGGGCGGGGTTGGTGAGACATGGGTTGTCGAACGTGTCAGTGTGAATGTGGTCAAACAACGATCACACGACAGGTCAGGCCGAAAGTTCACGACAGCAGCTGACGTGTAGTCCAAACTGAAAGTCTGCAAGGCCTGATTTTTAAGACAATTTTTGCCGACCCACACCCTCTGGGCTTTGGATCCTATCAATTTTTCACGCCTTTTCCTCGACGTTTGCAGTTTGTAATTCACATTGCAACCCAACGAGCAGTTTCTGCAACATAAATATACTGAACAGGTGAAATATTCAGTGCAAACTTACTGCTTTTCTGGATCAATTTTGGTAATTTCCAATCGCTTGACGAAAACCTAACCGGAAGTGCCAACAAACAATGCCCCTTAAAACATCAACACCATGGTCAAGAAAATGAATCTGCAGCAACAAGCATATTTGTCGCACGAATTTGTGAAATTCTTGTACATTTTATAAGTTTGTTGTGTTGCAAAAGCAACATAAGTGAACATCAATGGAAATGTTGTTTCATTTTATTGTTAAAATTGATGTAGGGGGTTTGCGTTACAGGTGGCGCAACTGTTCTGCAGCTGCAGAGATGGCGTCTCTGTCACTTTGTTTTCCCGCTTCACTCTTGCTGCGTGTCTGGTGGAGAGCGACAGTCCAAAGTCTGAGCCACCAAGCGTGCTTGTGCACAAGTGTATTTCAAATGTTGACAAAGTTGTAACGACCTCTTGATATTTGTTTTGCACAATTCTTCGGAAGAACCAGTGTGAACGGGAACAACTTGTTTGCGAGGTTATGAATTTTTATTTTTCCAGAAAAACAGTTGGTCAAGAGCAATTAAATTCATCGATTGGGATTGAAATCAAAGTGTTGTGTCGAGTCCATCCAGAACTACTTGGTCATTGTGCTCTTTCGACGTAAATATTTGTTACGCACAGTACTTATTTCAAAAGAAACAAGCAAGTGTCAAATTTAATTTGAACATTTTGCTTCGACAGTGTTATGTCCAGTGCCGACCGCTCAATGTTGAATATTTTTTTGTCGAACCAATCAGAACCCACATGGAGACAGAAAATACAAGCGATTCTGCCCTCCTGATCAAACCACACGAAACTTCACTTCTTTAGATATTGGAAACAGACGGCACATTACGGGGACAGGACCATGACGAAAGCTCCAGAGTCAATGGAATGTTGCTTCGGTCACAGATAACAACAACTATTTGACAACACAAATGAATCACAAGAGAAACATTTTTCAGTCTGCAAAAAGCAGAAACAAGAATGTTCGACATCACTCGGTTGCTTGTATTCGGAATACTCAGGTCCGTTCAACTGCAACCAACCGTGTGAGCAGATGATAACAAGTGTGCCTTGGCCAACTCTGACCGTGTGCAACGTAGTGATGGATTTCCGTCCCATTCAGTCGAGCAGGGAAAGCGGAACGACAGACCCCATTCGGATTCGAAACATACTGGACTTACCAAGACACGGACCAGATGGCGGTGAGATTAGATTGCGCCAAATGCATCATGCCACCACCACGGGTGTGAACAATCTGGAGTTCCAGCATCACACGCGAGCAAAAATTCTTCCATTGCCTTGCCAAACGAACAAAAATGCTCACCCCCTCAACAGTCTCGACTGGAGACTGAAAACTGCTGCATTTGCTTTCTGCTCACAGCAAAGAATACACGAAGTATGGGTCATCGTCGGGGATCTTGTCCTTGTGCATCTTGCCCGCGTGGTTCTTCACGTCCCACCGGGTGGTGAAGCGCTTCGGACAGTACGGACACTGGATGGGTTTCTCGTGAGTGTGGATCCGCATCATGTGGTTGCGAATGTGCGTCTGTAACACACAAAGCAAGAGATGAAGTACACATGCTCGTACAATTCGAACTTGCCTGCAGTCAGGAATTGTTCCTTGTTTATGTGCGTTTCGATGGCGTCTCAACATGTCTTTGAATCGGATCGCAGGTCGAATTCGGCGTGCTCTTGTTTGCTCACCAAATCGGAGGACAAACCCGTGCGACAAACGCACGGACACTTCATCAAAACTGACCATTCCCAAACAACACTGAACTTGGTCAGCATACGCGCAATACTCACTGACCTTCTGTGTGAATTCCTTTTGACAGATGGGGCAGTGGTATCGACGCCCAGTGTGCAGGGCTTGGACGTGCGCGTTCAGCGTCGATGTGCGTTTGAAGAAGCTTCCGCAGTGTATGCATTGATGAGGGCGTGCCGTGCTGTGCGACACCAGATGCGAGTTCAGATTCAGCTTCCCTGAGGTAGAAGAATGAGAGATAAAGGATGACAAGCAGATCGAAAGAATACACACACACACACACACACACACACACACACACACTGCCTCGCCCCTTCAATGTTGCACCGCAAGGGCGATTTTCTTTGTAGGATAACTTTTCAAGTTACATTGGTTCCGCCCCTGGTCACACACGCACTTCCGTCGTGCAACAGTGGCTGGTCTTCTTTCCGTGAACAATGTCGAACGACAAAATTGAAGTTCCCCATTGAGTGACAAAAGAATTCAATGAAAGCACAACGCGTCAGGGTCAAGGCACCTCGAACGGTTCACGACGCGACGTACCTGTGAAGGATTTGTCACATTTGTGGCACTTGAAGCGCCGCTCTCCATGCACTGTTGACAGGTGGCGCTGGAAAACAACCGTGGAAAGAAATGACAAACGATCCAGAGGACACACACACACAGACACAGACAGATCGACGCAGGAACGACATACCATCACCTGAAAACCAATAACTAGAGCAAGATACATCCGGTGCAAAACAGACCTGTTTCATTGCACCGGACGCAAAATGTGCGTTCCGTGTTACACGCTGCTCGTTCACCCATTTATCATTCGGCAAAACCGGATGGCTCTCTCACCTGGAGACAGTTGTTGTCTTTGAACTGCCAGGGACACTGCGTGCAGAGAAAGGGCCTCACGTCCGTGTGCACAATCCGGACGTGTCGGTCCAACTCGTTCTTCAGCGAGAACTGCTCCTCGCACCATTGGCAGCTGTATTTGGCCTGCCGAGAACAAGAACGTTTGAACAGCGAGGCAAGCATCAATTGTAAAAACAAGTGACCAAGTCCCACACTTCAGCACCTGTCGCATCCACATCCGGTAATGGTGGTTCACAATGATACTTTTTTTCTGGAACACAACGGTACTTTGTCAAGTTGTTCCGCTGCAGGACAAATCCCATCTGGCTTTGCATTTCAGCGATGGGAATAAATTTTATCTGCATGGTGCCCACAGTCCCCACAATGGCTGACTCTTCTCTTCCAACAGAAATGCACGACAGGGAAAGCAGTTTGTGTTGGCGTTACCCTTCTCAGTGCCTGGACTGAGATTTCATCCTGTCCCCCTTCCAGACAGGTGTGCATACAAACAGTCGAAATGTGAATACAAACAGTCAAAATGTCCAGAAGATGAACAACCGTTTCTGCTTGAGGCAAGGGCTAATGCCAGCGTTGGCAGCCGCCTCAGTGCTTGGGGAAGGGGGCTGTGTGTCTGTACACGAAGGACGAGATCGCGCGACCGCTAGTTTATGACCTCATATGACAGAGTCGCTTACAGTGCCGGGCGGGAGTCCGTCCTTCTGGGAACCGTGTTTCTCTTTCCTGTGTCGCCGCAGCTGAGAGTCCGTCGGGAACACCGCGTCGCACTTGCGGCACCGATGCTCAGGACCAGTCTCTGCAATGGAGGCAGTTTGAGAAAAGCACTTCGCTTGTTCGCCTCACACATCACCACAACGCGACACTGGACTCACTCACCATTGTGTTCAGCAGCCATGTGCTTGTCGAGTTTTTTCTGTCCGCGACAAGTTTTGCCGCAGACTGCGCAGACGAGTTCGGCCGCCTCTGAGTGGTTCAACTCGTGGCGCCGCAGCTGATACGCGTGGAGGAAGGCGGCGCCGCATTGCTCGCAGCTGTACGACTTTACGCCTGCAGAAGATCAAGAATGATACACGCACAGAAATATACACAAAGCTCGAGCTCGCAGAATTCGGCATGCATGGGGTGTGTGGCAACCACGCAAACTGCAAACGGAGCGCATCTTTGCGTCTGTATGCCTTTCTGTGTGCGTGCTTGGCCTTGTCGTCTTCCTGTCGCCCTGTGTATGTGTGTGTGTGTGTGTGTGTGTGTGTGTGTGTGTTCACGCCCGTGCCTTTCCGTGGAACGCTTGCTCGTACGTACCTTGGTGAATCAGAAGGTGTTCCCTCAGAGATGCGCTCTGGGTGTAGCGTTTGTTGCAGATTCCACACTGGTAGCGTCTCACTTTGGTGTGAACAACTTCGTGTTTCGTGAGTGTGGACTTTTGGCGGAACTTTTTTCCACACTTGTCGCAGGAATACGCTCGGACTCCACTGCAAAACATTGTGTCGCATGAACAGATCCGTGGTTGTGGGTACTGATCTGACAAACTTCAAACACGGGCGCATCCGAACTCGTTCCTTGCTGTGAAGCGGGTTGAATAAAGATGTGGAAAAGTGTTCCCCCAAAATACAACATTCACCTGTGAACGATCATGTGTTCTTTCCATGAAGAGCGGTGCGCCAGCATCTTTCCGCAGAGCTTGCATTGAACGCGTTTCTCACTTCGTTTTCTCTTCTTCTTCTTCACTTGTTGGACACCCGCATCAACGGGATGCTGCGTTGCTACATGTTTGAGAAAGTCTTCTTCCTGGTTGAAGAGTTTTGTGCAGTGCCTGCAGTAATAAACCTCGTATTTTTGGGAGATTTTCTCATCCGTCTCCGGGACAGATTCTTGTTTGATCTTGACCTCGTGTGGAGCCAGTTCGGTGCTGCTTGAATGTTGACACGCGTGGGCTTTCAGTGTTTTGTCGGATGAAAAGATTTGACCACATTGTTTGCACGCGAGCCCCTGTCCTGCAGACTGGCTGCTGCCATCTGGATCCACCTTTGGGTGAAATACATGAGTTTCCATCAAATGCTCTCGGAGACGCAACACATCGTCGAACATCACGTAACACAAAGTGCAAACGTGAGTGTCTTTGCCCACATGCGTTTGCTCCCTGTGCGTTGCTAGACTCTCTTTGTCTGGAAGAACGATGTAACAAGTGTCGCATATGTGAAGAGAATGGTTTTCGCCAAGTGTGTGGGTCACATGTTCAGCAATGTGAGCCGACATCTGGGCTTCTGCACTGAAACTGCATCCGCAGATGGGGCAATACCACTGCGGCTCGGCTTCCTCGGTCACATTTCCCTCTTTCTGAGAGTCATTTGTGTCAAGTTCAGCGTTGTTATGAGAAGTTCTGTCGTCTGACGAATCTTCGGAATTGGATGGTTGTTCTTGCGCACCGTCGTCATCCGTGTCATCGTTGTCGTCCTCCGTGACACTGTCTTCGTTGATTTCTATTTTGAAGTCCTCATCTTCACACAACTCTTCCAAATTGTTGTTCGTTCCCTCACTGAACTCAGCGTCAATCTCCGCCTCGTGTGCACTGGTTTCCGCTTTGTCCGCTTCTTCTGAACTCTCCGTGTGCAAAAAATTCACATCGTGATCTGCAGACCCACTGGGATTGAGGCTCCCCGAATCCGCTGAGTCTTCGGCGGCTTCTTGCTCACTTTGCGCAACCGGTTCTCGTTGCGACGTGGCCATAACACTTTTGTAAATCTGTGGTGCAACAAAGATGTCAACAACAACAACCCACTTCTGATTTATCTGTGTTTTTCCAACCTCAAAACATGTCAACTCAGTGGTGTTGGTTCTCCGCGTCTATTTCGAAGGATTCTGCGCAACACATCAAATATGGCCTATATACGGACAGTAGAAATAACCAGAAAAAAATAACTCATTGCAGCTCGAGAAAATTACATCGTTTATGTAGGCCAAGTAAGTTGATATATTTTTTGACTAGAAAGATGGACGCTAGTTTCTTTATTCCAAAAAGGAATTTGACCATATCCTCTAAAACAAAATCTGACAAACTCCGTAAATATTCTGACACCTGCGCAATACGAGCTTCGTCGAAAATAAGGAACACTTGCTCAGGTGTTGAAAACCCGCCATAGAGGTTGGGGACACTCATTTGTCCGCACGCGTGCTCCAGGAGTCCAGACCCTGGATTTGCCCCGACCCACTGGCAGCTCATCAGCTACATTTGTGTTCCACAAGTGGGCACAAACGCCTTTTCTCCGACATTGGATTTCCCGTTGTTTTGAATAAAACCATCTGTTTCACTGAGTCAGAATGCGGTTTTGAGGAGCCACTGCTTGATCAGTTGGTGAGCGACAGCCTGTGTCGGAGGAGCGAACAGGCCATCACGGTGAGTCCGAGTTATCAAGGCAACCACTTCGTCCCTGGGAAACCAGCGCGCGTCCTCCAACTCATCCTGGTCTACCTGCAACATCAATTCAGGATATTTTTAACAGCAGATGAAGGGTAGATTTTGTCAGACATCAACAGCGGAATTGGCTTCGAACCAATTGCGCTCGTGGGGAAGGAAGGATTTGTTCTGGTCGAAAGCCCCGTGCCCATTCTCACCGCTGTCGGAGGGAGAAAGCGCTCTATCTGATCCACTGCTGGGATACGAGGCCGGGGTTCGACCAAACAATTGTTCCGACTTTTTTGACAGACTAAAGTTATGATGTCACAGATTTTGAAGAAAGTTGACAGGGGACAAACTTTAGAAAGGTCAGAAAAAGAACGACAATCAATGATGACACTCACATGCAGTTCCGTATCCGTGGCAACAGCGGTGCAGCCAATCATAAGAACGGAAGGCATCGGCCAGGGCTGCGACACCACGTATTCGACATCCCTGACTTGGACACCGACTTCCTCTTGGATCTCCCGCTCACAACTCATCTCGATACTCTCACCTGAAGTGGAAAAGAATTAACCTTGAGCAAGAGCTCTGATGAGTGTTGACGTGTGTCACGGATATATCTTTGCCCCTGGGGACACCTGCTCACGTTTTTCCCTGCGAGAAACAATGTTTCACTTTTCACACCATGCCCTCACAACAGACATGCAGGACGAAGTGAGAACGTTGTGTGAACATGTATAACAACTGACTTCACACATGTTCTCAACTGCGCATTGATGAATGTTTTCCTGCAAGTCAATTCACGCGCTAAAGAGGTCGGTATCTGCAGACACAGCAGTGGATACAGGGACGCCATGGGCTCCGAAAAATCATTTTCCTATGCCCGGATTGTCTCAATTTGGGATCGATTCCTTGGGGATTGTGCCACCTAAAACTCGTCTCACGTCACCTGGTTCGACGTAGCCTGCGAGACAGGAGAAGACGTTTGGGGGATGTCGGCGGCCATGCGCAAGCAAACACGAGCGTTGGTCCGGGGACACGACCAGGCAGATCATACTCGGGTCCACGCGCGGGTGATCCGTGTTGTGCACTCCTGCCAACACAACAAACGTGGATTTGTATGATCGTACAGAGCGTTGGGATCACAAAGGCAAATTGGCTCCTTTTTCGCTTTCAGGTGCGAAATGTGTGTGCTTTTTCGTTGGTTCAAACATTTCAGAGTGCATGTCAGCAGCACCCCATCGTTGTCATAGTCGGACCCTGTGTGGCAGACGTACCTGAGTAGGTGTCGCAGTCCCGATTGGTGCACTTTCGTTTGTATCCTGATTCAACGCCCTCTGTCTTCTCGCCGCAGGTCGGACAATACTGGTGGCGCCGGTTCCAGTCGAGAAGCCACCGCGCCTGCGCGACCAACCCTGCGTCCCGAGGGCCTGGTGAAGATTGTCGCCGGATTCAATGAAGCCGTGATAAACAACCTCAAAGGGACACCCACAAAGCAACGTCTGTTGTTTGTTTGCAACCAAGGGCGGCCAATGAAAACTCCGAGTCCCTCCCCTGCATGTACACTTTCTCTGTCACTCATTTTCATGGAATACGGCAGTGTCAGCTTGGTGAACCAACTTCAGCGGACCCAGGAAAGGATGAAAATTTTGAAGCCAGAGTCGAAGCCAGAGTTCCCACCCAAACCCTGCCGTTGGCAGCAGGGCAAGACAGGGGTTGGCCCCTGACGTCCGTCTGACCCACGTGTGAGCACATGTTCATTCAGACCCGAAATGTGTGAAAAGTGTTTCCGGTGTGAAGTATAGCGAAGTGAAAAGCGACCCAAGTTCACGCTGATTATATCACGAGTTGCGTCCCTGCCCTGTTCAAGCCAACAAGCCAGTGACGCCATGTCGCAAGCAACCAGTGCGAACCAGGCCTCGGGTGGAGTTCTGCACTCACTCAGCGTCATCAGTTGCCTCCAGTGCGTTATCACGTCAGCCTCTGGATGGAAGAGTTGAACGTTGCTCTGTGCAGACACGTCGACAGCGAAGTACGGAGGAGAGTCGTCTGCTTCGCCGTCCTGTCCTGACAACGATCACGGCAGCACATTTACGCTCAAAACTGCATTACCATGCCTGCGGCTCCCAAGGTACATTCCCTTCAACAGTCGTCTGCGAACAAGGGTAAGCTTACGTTTTGTGTCGGACTTTTGATAGAACTCACTCACCAAGGAAGACCGTATTGTCTCGTATGTTTTGTGAGTCGATGTGTTCAGCCAGTTTCTTGTAGTCGACAGTCAGCAGGACTGGCTTTTGACGCTTTGGTCTGAAAACACACCTCTGAGTGAATCAGAATAAACAAACCACACACAAGTGTTCACCGTTCAACAGACGTACATGTTGCTTCATGTTTTTGAGCAGGTTGGCAGTCAAGGCAATACACGACTCACCTGGCGGACGGATTCCTGCTGCTCTCTGTTTGGTTTTTGCCTTTGTAGATGATTGGAAAAACCTCGTTGTTGAACAGCAGATAGCGCGCTGTATCACTGGACATCAAACTTGCGATGACGTCCGGTTTAGAGCGCAGGTGCGAATTCCTGAGAAACAAAGCATTGTTGGCTGACCGGCAATAGTGGACTGACCACCACCTGGCTCCATCAATGAAGGTTCGCGCACTCAAGGGACCTGCAGAGCTCTGTGTTTGCGGGCAGTTTCACCCAGCTCTGCCCTTTCTCTGCGGGAAAACTGTCTCCAGGTGTTCACGAATGCTACAAAGCAATATCCGTGTGCAGGAAGAAAACCACCACATTGTATTCTCTTTCAATGGTAAAGTTTTGCAGCTGGCTTGGTGCAGTTGTGAGCACATGCCAGAAAACCTTTGGTTCAACGGACACGCGACATTGTTTGCCAAATGAAAAGCAACAAGGTTTCAGAACCTGCTGAGAGGGTTGTGGCAGAAGTAAACTCCTTGTGCCCGATGCGCACCAGGTATCGCTGACAGACGTTCATGTACCGCGCGTCGTCGGTAGAACGCTGCCAGTTCAACCGCCGTCTGACCCGCAGGGGAGCGCAACGTCGTGTCACAGCTGTGGTGTGCAGACAAACAAGGGAATAATTTTCTCACCAACGGCACCTTGCAGTGGAATCACCTGGCACATCTGTTTCGAATTGAACTGTGAATGAAATGTGACCCGGCCGCGACTTGCGTTTTTGGAGCCTGTTTTGGATTGGAAACGCATCAAACAGACTGGAACGTTGAGCAAGTGGTTCCTCAACGCAACGACTCGTTTTTACCTACTTGTGCTTCAGGAGGGTTTCCACCACAGGGTAGTGTCCGCGGATGGAGGAGAGCATGAGCGGAGTGAGGCCTCTGTCGCTGCTGCGGGTGTTCACTGCATCAGGTGCGGAACCTGCAGAAAAGCGAAACACTGTCTGACAAACGCTCACATCAATCACAATGATTGTCCTTGAGAAAAGGAAAACTGACGATGATTGTTTGACATGTTCTATCCTTCTCAGCTCGGTAGAGATTTGCATTTGTTCATGACTTTTCGTTCAGCAAATCGAACGAACAACAGTACAATCACAATCCAGTTGAGGTGGGCCGTTGGTTGTTGTGCGTACCCTTCAGCACGCCTTCCAGTCTTTGTACATCGCCCGTCGTGACGGCGTCAAACAGGGCGTCCGTCGAACCGGCGTTCCGGCTGCAAAACCTGGCGCAGAAAATCGAGCTGCAGCTGTTTCCGTGGACCCAAGCGGAAGCCAAACTGATCTGTCCCGGAAAATTGTCCACGCCTGATTGTGACTGAATTTTTCGCGGGTATCAACACTGGTAAATATATTTCCAGTCAACTGCAAGCAAAGCTCACGCGGTGTTGGATTTTCATTGCCCGTAGATCAGATGAATGCAGTTTGCTTGGGATTCGTCAATGCAATCTGAGTGACCCATTGGACCTCAATGATCTTGGGCATGTGAAACACGGGGTTGTTTCAAATTGGGTCTTCATCCCTGGCCGGGTCGGAACTCTTCTGCGCGAGTTGTTGCATCATCTGCAATTCGCCGTGAACGCACCTCGTGTTGCTGACGAGTCCAACGGCGCAACCGCGTGTTCTGAATGGCAGTCGAGGACAGGTCGTGAAGAGCACCGACTTGGGAAACGCCATCTGGTTGATGAGCAGAACAGAAAAGTACAACCTTGCGCATGCCTTGTCTACGTGCACTTCATGCCAGACTGCAACCACACTGTCCGGGATTTTGTGAAGATCTGCGAGTCAAACAGCAATTTTCAACACAAACCAAACTCTGACCAAGCGAACTTTGTTTACCGGTTACAACGTTGGTCTGTCTTTCCCGTGAAACGGGGTCTTCGTTATCGCAAAGTGACCTTCTGCAGCTCAGTGCCGATGTGTTGAAATGAACAGAACCTGGTGCGCTTTTCTCACTTGATCGTGAACATTGGAAATAACACAGCGGCTGTAACAAAATCTCGGGTTTATTCCTTTTCTTCGCTTCGAAATATTTGTGTGCAATGAGAGCGCACAGCAATATCTTTCCACATGTCGCTGACACACTAGTTTTCTCAAAATCTCACGAGATGTGGCAGCTTCTCTGCTCAACTTCAACCGCTTTGGCCTCAGTCAGTGTGTGAATGCAACATGGTCACAAACTGCAACGTTCAACCGATCGAACGCCAAGCAGTATCAGCTGAAGCGTTTCGCGTGACGAACCGTCACGTTACGTCATCCATATCCTCGTCCTGGGAGACCAAAACGTCACTGCTCGTGTCCATGTGTTTCTCTCGCACGTGAGCGATGCGCTCGTCTGTGAACTCGGCGTTGTCGGCCGCGGTTCCGGCGAGTGCCGCCAGTGTGCGCTCCTCGTCCGACCCGAACACGTAACCGTTCGCTCGGTCCACGTCACGCAGCACCCGCAGCATGCACGACTTGTCCTGCCAAAAGAAGACGCGACCGTGAAGAATTGTTCATTGTTATTTGCTGGTTGTACCAAAGGGTGAAAAAAACTGTTGCGTCGACGCGTTCATGAAATCACCATCGATTGTCGTTCAAGACACAGAACTGACCTGGACATCCAGTGCGACAAAGCTGACGAGAGAATAATCCTCCACGACGCCGACCAACGCTTCGTTCAGTCGCTTGTACTTCTGGAAGAAGGGGTCATCCTGCAAACAAGAAAAAGAGAACAGATGCACTCGGCCCAGCCTCAAACTCGTCCTTTTCAAAACAGACCACACAAGAAGACCCTGTATTCGTGTCCCCCAAGCCCGATCCTGTATTCGTTGGGGTCGAGCGACAATTCGAACCTGCAGGTGCTCGAGAAGGTAGTTGAGATCCAGCACGTCTGTGTAGAAATCCAGGTTGAAGGGAAGGCGCCCGTACCGCTCGATCAAGTCAGCTGCAAAGCGGACAAAGTTGACACGTTTCCCCTGGATTCGTTACAAACACTTCACGCGTTGCGTCGCGTGTGCAAATCAATACAACACAACTTCGGAAGCAGATTTGGCCTTCGATGAGAACAGGGGGCATTGATCAGTCAGTCCGTTTGACGTCAGTCTTCCTCAACACAACCGCAAATACCGGTAAACTTTGAAAAGACGACAAGCCTGCTTGACCCTTGATGCGTCATACTGCACCGCGTGACTTCGCCACACAGATGCCACGCGTGACACATCCAGTGTGAAGCGGGTGTGACCACTAACCTTTGGAGAGGACGTTGACATGAGGCAGCGCCACCTGCAGCATGGTGGACAGCGACGTGAGCAGAATAGAGATGAACTTGCTGGGGTCGACGCAGTAGTGCGAGTCCACCAGGTGCACCGCAGTCAACCTGAAGAACGCGAGCACTGCCAGTCACAACACAATCGTATTGACTGTACTGACTCATTCTCAGCGACGCAGCGTTCACAGACTTGTGGAGCCACAAGGAGGCAACATGGGACTTAATTTGTTCATCATGCCAATCGACTAAATTGCAAGCAAGTTCTTCTGCGCACCTGTAGTTCCACTTGGTGAGCTGCTCAACCAGGTTCTTCACGGCGTTGTTGTGTGTATACAGCTCCACCTGTCCCGGACAGTCAAACAACACGTAGTGGTCTTTGTATTTCTGTAGCCGATCTCGCAGCCAGTCGGCATTTTTCTCCAGGTATTCCATGCAATACACCTGAAACACGAAGTGGTCGTTGTGACAGTGGCTGGCGGACTGGAAGTGTCTTTGCACTTCAGAATGAGTCATTGCACAGTGCTGCAGGTGTAAAATATTTCGTTTGAAACAAGTTAAAATTTCTCAGCAAGAATCGTTCGCTCCCCAAAGGCAGACTCCTGATCAATCCAAGAACAACTCCGGGCCCAAATCATCGTGCATCAAATGAGATGCCTTTTGGTCGGATTGCTGAAGTTCTTTCACTAACCAATCCACCGTTGGGACCAAGCTTCAGCGAGTCCATGACGTCTGACAGGCTGATGAGGTCCGAGAGGTCAACGCTAGCTTTGTATGGCATGGTTTCGTTGGCTGGATCCAAGTTCACAACGGCGACCTTCAACACAAACGTCATCAGGCTCATCGCAGGTTACGTGTTTCTCGTCTTTCTTGATGTTGGATGTTGGCATTAACAAAACACCCAACAGACGGCCAGTAATTCATTACGGATTACGGACCCCCCCCCCCGTGTAACTCATGACGTAAAAGTCGACGGACGTACGTGGGGCACCACACGTTGGTGTGTTGCGCAAAAAGGAACACCATCACTGTCAGTTCTCGTACCTTTCTGTTGAGCGCCGTGAGGAACTGCTGCATGGCGTGGCAGTACGTGGTTTTCCCGGATCCCGGCGGCCCAATCACCACCTGACCGAACATCCTGCAAAGATGGAGTCAACTCACAGGGATCGTCAACACGACCGCTTCTTTGTAGGTGATAGATCACCAACAGACTGTGCCAAGAGGGGGCGATATTTGGTAGGCGCAAGATTTAATCGAATTTTCAAGCAGAAAAAGTCAACAAAACAATCTCCAATGCAAGGTAAGTGCATTTACCTGTTTTCTGTAGATCTACTGTACGTCAGAGCATAAGGTCACGATTTAGACGAACGCAACATCGAAATTTCTGGTTTCTTTTGCACGCGAAGCTGTTGATCAACACTGGGACCGGAAGTGATGTTTTGCTCAGCGAAGTGGGAGGATGGCTCTGATGTTCCAGGAAACGACCAGGTGAGTTTTTCAGCTCTTGTGATCGAGACATGTGCTACGTCTTGACATTTGAAGCAGGGAACAACTGGAAACACATTGGTGTCACTCAGTGGGAAATTTATGGAGAGGAGATGAATCAGGAACGGACACCCCCTGAGCGATAATGTGTTGATATTGTTGTGTGCGGGTCGGGTCCCGGCGGTTCCCGTCCACACAACCGCCGCTATGTGTGGCACCGCGGTACGAAGCAGCCTCGGCTCGGCCGGACCGCCGCAGTGGAGTAACAACTCAAGCGTATGCTTCAAACGTTTATTACTCAGTCCTGTCTCAAGCTGTTGCTCTCGACAGA
>JAAUXT010076280.1_pt1 | contig 33115 bp, 31 predicted proteins | sample 7278171 | NCBI WGS metagenome assembly JAAUXT01 (sample SAMN14350112, study PRJNA611818) | marine sediment metagenome | isolation source: surface marine sediment (1.8m) | place: French Polynesia: Moorea | collected 2018-08
GAAAATTTAAAAATAGATACTGAGCAATTTTTTTGGTTGATATGTAGATATCATTATGAAACAATGTATAAAAGTTCCATTTGGTTAAATTTGTTCCATTTGGATATGTGCTGAATGAGTTCCCAAGTTGTGAATATTCAGTGAAAAAAGTAAGAATTTTGACAAAATGTGACCCAAATCAGAGCGAGCCAAATCAGAGTGAGCCAAATCAGAGCAAGCCAAATCAGAGCAAGCCAAATCAGAGCAAGCCAAATCAATGCAACTGAAATTTCCTCAAATCACCGCGAGCTCCATGGAGGTATTTTTGAAAAGCAAAAACGCAACCAAGCGGGGCAATGATTTGGTCTGAGGCATTTTCCACAGAATTTTGGTCTCACCCAGATAGTTTTCAAAGGAAACTGGCCGATTGATGTCTCCCGAAAGGGAAGAACAAGTCTGTTCGATGATCACTCAGGGTTGAGTGAACTTTTGTGGCAATCTGAGAGCCATCTGAACTGTGCTCGTGTTCGGATGAGCACCAAGTTTGCTTGTCCTGGACTTGTGTCAGAACTGGAGCTGAGGCAAAGCAACTGACTCTTCACCAGTCAAAAAGCAGCAAAACTTGTCTCTTTGACGAAACAAAACCCCCAGACACATTGCGCTCCTGGGGTTCCAGAAAACCTGACCCACTTTTGGAAGTTAGAATGTTAATTGCCCTCGAATCAGTGACTTGTGCCTAATTCTTCTGACACCAACGAAGTCCGCTTCAAAAAGATAACAACTCCACCAGCGACCTGTGAGAGAAGCGTTTGTCGCCCGCGAGTCCGGTTTCAACAAACGCGGTGTTTTTGCCGTGACCGCAGACAATGATGGGGTCACTTGTGCTGAACTCTCTTGTCATGCAAAACCTTTCTTGGCCAAAATTCTTGAATGTTGTCTCGTTTCTCGATATCTTACAAAAGCAGTCTCCTTCAGTTGTTCATTTTCTGTGCTGTTTGTCTCTTGTCGTCATTGCTTACAGTGTGGGCTGAACAGGAAAATCCATTGAGGATTCAGGGGTCACAGCGATGGATTCCAAATCCGCATTAGACAACCGTCAATGAACTCGTTATCGACAGTTCAGCGAACAGTTTAATAGTTCACCAAATTTGTTGGGATTCGTCTCAGGAACGAGCCTGAAGTCCTCATCTCGGGATTGTCATTATTTCATTCTTCTGGATCTGTGCTTTGGGAAGGTCAAGAAATAGTTGCAATGCAAACACACGATCACACTCATTCACAGATCGAAAACAGCAACAACAACACTGCCATGGGACCGTTTCTGACTCGGAACATTGCCAGCCAGATTCTGCGTGAAAACGGACACAACTGACACAACGGACACAAAGCCTTGTGCGAGGTTTGGTGCTGCCGACCCTGAACATTGTGTCGGAAATTATAGTATTTAATGGACAATGAGCTGGCTTCGCAGGGCAATCTCAAAGTGAAGATGAAAGAAACTCGAGCGTCGCTGAAGACAGATAATGTACGTCTGGCCATCAATAGTTAATCAGCCGGACAGGAGAGGCAGCGCGTCTCACTCACTCCGCGTCGCAAGTGTCTGAGGCACAAGTGCAAATGTCGTGGCTCCAGACAGGAAATGTGCAAACTTGTCAGGATCAGACGAAGAAATTGATTTCAGAAACCACTGGACAATGTGGTCGTGGCGTTTATGCAGCTGTAAATTTGAAAATCAATGAAAAATTCGGTTGTGAATCTGAAACTTGGAACACCTGGTCCGTCCACATCGTTTGAGGAGTTCTCCAGACAAATTCACAGCGAAGTGTCTGTTTCGCAGAGGCAGCTCTTGGATCTGCTGCTCTGAGGAGTCGACGTGGGGCTGGCGATAGCGTCTTGAGGTCGGGTCGTGGAGAGGAAGCAGAAAATCAATTGTACACTGATCGTCAAATTTCCTTTCTATTGATCGGGGAAACGGAGGTGGGATGCTAAAAGTCAAGTGTTTCAGGCAATGTTCTCTGTCTCGTGCAGCACTCATCAAATTTATCTTTCTGTCGATAAGTAATAATTGCATAGGCAAAGACGAATCTGAAACTGGGTCAGACCCCGATCATTTGTCAGGCTGAGGAGCAGCTGGGAGTCTACAACGCGACTTTGACCGACTCTTCTTTCTCATGTTTTTCGCTGCGTGTTGCGACTTTTCAGTCACTCTTTGGTCGACAAATTCTTGATCACTTGTTGGTCGAGTCGACCCTTTATTGACACATATGTACAGTAGTCATGAGCACAACATTTCAGTCATCAAACTCAACTGAAAATTTGACTTTCTTGACCTTTCTTTTGCTGATGCACTCGCCTCCAAACAGCCGACACAATGTGTTAGAACAACATGTTTTGGATGTTTTTGGATACTTTTTCGTGCAGAACAAGTCAAAACTCGCAATGTTGTCATCAATATCAAATTCCTTTCTTTTGACAGCTGAATTACTGTCAATGTTTTGAGGACAAATCATGGCTCTCTCAGCCTTTTCCATCAATTCTTCAGACATTCTTTTGTACGCACGTACCGCATCACTTTTATGACCGGTTTTCTCCTTTACCAACTGTTCTTCTACACCTCCCTCAAACATCCTTGTGGCTGCTGTCACTCGGAGACTGTGATTTGTGAAAGTGCCACTTTTGCCTGCTTGCCTCATAAAGTTTGAAACACACTTTGAGATCGCATTTATGCCAAGAGGCTTATCACAATACTACTGACAAGGTTGACGTTTTGACTCGGAGATTGAATATTTGTACAGCGCATCTGACTTTCCATCCGGTGGCAATAAAGAAACATATTTCTGATACAATCTCACAATATCTCTTTGTGGATTTGGATTTCCGAAGGCCTTGACAATCTTGGGTGTGAGCTTACAGGAGGACAGACCTCCTTGATTGGTCTTACTGACCAAATCCTCCGTGTATTCTAGGTACTTTTGACCAGACTTGTCACTTGTTTTCACAAGAATCTGTGGGTCAAAATTTGGGTTTCTCAATGCACGATGCTCCTTCCCCCTGCGAAGGGCAAATGTCAAGCCAATCAAGTACATGACTGTGTTCCTGAGACAATCAGGGTTTTCTTCACCTAAGATACCAAAATCCCACATCTCTTCTTTATCTGTGATGGATATTGGTTATGAGTGTTTGACTTTCTGAGCGATTCTAGCCATTGAACGCCTCTTCATAATGTTGTCAACAGTGTTCCAGACAGAGATGAATTCCTTTCCATCGAGCAACTTCCATGTCTTTCCTTTCTTCTCAAAAAACAATTGCAACATAACTATGATCGAGTAGACAGTGTTGGGAGGGTAATCCTCTCCATCAACACATTTGATTTCATTGATAAATGTCAGCAAAACATGAGCAAGAACCTCTGGATCAAGGTCATCTCTGTCCAAATCACACCATGAAATTTCACCCTCACCTGTGCCTTCGTCAATTCTGTTTTGTCTCCACATGCAAAACAGATTTGCGGCCCACAAGATCTTATGGTCAGTAGATTTGGCAAAAGTCTTACCAGACAAAAATTGCAGTTCAGACTTGGTAGAAGCTTGACGAAATCGTGAAGGCTTGTCCGGGGCTTGTGCAGTCCGTGGTGGGATCTTGAAGACAAGAGAATCTGGTGGTGAGTTGTTCTCGATGTCCACCGAGTAGTCAGATGAAACACTCTCACTCTCACTTGTTGCGTATGGAACTAAACCACTGTTTTTCACAAATCTGGATGACAGTTTCTTCACTGAAGTAGACCTATCAGACTTCACAGTATCTCTGCTTGAAGAGGTGATGTTGTTGAAGATCACATCCAATTTAGTCGGGTTCAAATTGTCGCTCAAACAAGGCATTTGTGTTGAAACCATCGCGTCAGGACTGGAAAACAATTGTATGCAAAATGAATAATATGTCTAAGAAAAACACTGCGCAAATTTGTCTTCTAATTGTTTGAACTTCATGTGTCGACACAAAAGTACAGTTTGCAATGTTGACTACCTGCAAAAAAAAAAGTAACACAAACAACACTCACTCAGAGGCAGGGTCGAAGTCCAAATCTTGCATCGTTTGGTTGAAAACACTGACATTCGTTTCATCATGATCACTGTCATCCGCTTATGTGTAGTCCAAAGTTTGTTCACAATAATCCAAAATTTGACAGTCCTCATCGATTGTCGACATGTTTACGAAAAATGTCACTGACAGACAAGACACTTCCACAACAAGAAACCACTTCAGGAAATCCATATCTTCAGAAACATTCAAAAGAACAGTCGGTCAAAGTCATGTTGCAGATGTGAGTTCATCCATTCGACTGTCGTGTGACTGTGAATTCGCCGCATGTGTTACTCACGCATGACACAAAAAATGTGCTTGTTTTGGTCATGATTGAGAGTCATTCATCGAGATTGCTTTGCAATCTTGATGAATGACTCTCGATCATGACCAAAACAAGCTCATGTCCCGTGAAAGTCATGCCTTCGCACCGCAGTGCCGCGATTTCCCAGTCACACTCCTGTCGAATGGATGAACCTTGACGGAACGCGCGGCGATGGTCCTGCTCTTCTGGAGACTTTCCGCCAAAATGCGGGCAGCAGAACCTGAGCTATTGCAGTGTGCCACTGCTCAGCCAGAAGGACACAACTGGCACGTGTGCTTGCGTGCAAAATTAGGAGTTGAGAATGATCAAAAAACCTGCAGAAACACAAACAACCGCGTGTGCTCCACACTTGAGTTTGTGACTGCTGTTTTTCCAGCGAGACAAGCTTGCTCTTTCCCAGACCTGATATTTATTGGCTCTATTTGCAGACATTGTTCCACCGGACTCGAAACGATAAAATACGCTGATATCAGATGAAGCAGTTACAATACAATTACATGATGTAATAAAGTGCTTGTCAGTATCAGATTACATCGATTGTATCTGCATAAATGTCCAATAAAGATACTGAAGCGCCTCGTCAATAGCTGAGCATTAATCAACTTTTGTTGAGTTGGAGTCCACCGGGAGTCGGGACAGCCGCGCCACTGACACGGACAGTCCCCATTCCAGGAGGCCGAGTTCAGCCTTGTGTTCTCCGCTATGTGGAGCAAAGACTTCAGTTATGTTTGCTGCTTGTGTCTCAGGAACAAAGCTGTTGCAGGTTTCAACGGGAATGCAGGAAGCATGTCAAGTGGTTTCGTCTTTGTGCCTTCTGTGGGAATAGAGCGCTCGGTTATGATTCTTCCAGTTTTGTTCTGGAACACAGAATCTGAACTCACGGATCCATCAAGAAAAACTCGTTTGCGCAAAAAACTTTCAATCGTAAAATAATTGCATGCCTTTAGAACACTGAGTAACACTTCCTCAACGTCTCTTGAGACACACGGTGGCACGGCACAGTGAGAACGAAACACTGGTCCAGACGTCACTGTGGCTTCTGAGTCGGGATCCAGACGACGCTGCCTGCAACACACTCCTCACAGCGCACACTTGTTCTTGCAAGAGTCGCAATCAGCACACACTTGCGCAACTTTGAAGTCAACCCAGATTTTCGAGGAAAGAGCATCGCTCAAAGCTTTGATTTTCTCCGAATGACACGGTGGGTGAGATGCACAGCTCTTCGTCTTCACATCTCTAAATCAATTCCAGAAAAGATTGAAATGAGTTCTCAAAGTTCAGGAATCGCTCCGATCATGATCAAAATGTCTCACACCGCAAGTCAATGGAACAACATATTCAGACATGATCTCAGGCCTGACGGCGCGTATTTCCACGTGTGTAACCATCAGGCCACCAACTGCATGGACATCCGCTGTGTTGCATCCACATCCAGCTCGTATCAAGGGGCCTCGAGTCCGAGAATATTTTCCATACCACTGGACATTAAATGAATAATCAATAATTGGGAGGACAGTGTATTATCAATGAGGCTGGATCTACAGCCCTGTTGCCACATTCCTCCCTGCAGATAAAACTATCCATGTACAAGAAATAAATATCTATTTGCATTGACCGGAACATTCACTTAGCTTTTTATGCCTCGTTGTCCGTGAGAATCAGCGGACTAAGATGGATCCTGCGAATCTTCGGCCCAGAGTTTACGAGAATCTGGCCACAGCTGGGACAGGAGGAAGTGAACTGCAAGTATGCAGAGCACCTGCCAGAGAACGCTTGAAGTTTGTGTCTCTGAAACAGCGTTTCCTATTTGATTCTTTTTTATTCTGACTGACTCACAGAACAATGCTGTCTTTTATCTCAAACGTGGAACCGCGAAGGCACCATACGTTTTTATATCCACACACAATCGGACGTTTAGCCGCTCTGATTCTTCCTCCATAAACAATGATCAATGGACAATTGCCGCAGTGGATTATCCATTGACTCTGCTCTGTGTGGATCCAGACCCCGGTGCCAAGACGTCTCCCCCTCATCCACACACAGTCCGACACAATCCTGAAGCCCCTTGCGCTCAGAAAAATCCCGTTCATTCTGAGGGAACGGGTGGAGCGTGCGGTGTCCGACCCGTGTGAATCCATGGGAGCCCCTCCTATCAGCACTGAGGAAGCAAACTGCAGGGGCAGGAGATAAAACCTAATCCACTTGTTATCGCAGCATGCCGACTCCTGATTGAGCTGCAATGGATTTCAATTACCTCGGCTAATAGGAAGGATTAAGTCTGCGACATGCACATGAAACATATATGGCAATGTTGAAGATTGCTATCAGCCAACGAATGGCTCCACTTTACAGGGTAATCTTTCCCCTGCATCTTGCCTATCGACTCAACGTTTCGGTCTTTTTGTTGGAAAATGCAAGGGTGTTGTTTCTATTGTGGATAAAAGCAGCTTGTTTTCTGTGCCTGAGTAGCTGTCTGAAATCACGCACGCTCACAACAAATGTTTGACGGAACCAACACAAAACCCCAGAATTTGACCACAAACTCAGGCGGGTGCGCTGTCCGAGTGTAGTTCAGTTAGTAGCAACTGAATCTGTGTTATACAATCAATGAAGAACAAAGACATCACGCTTTTGAAAAATACTTTGAACAGCAGAGGGTCAGAAACAATAAAGGGGCCAGTTTTTTGTTTGAAATGATTCTGCTGACTTGATTTTGTTCTGAAGTTCTGTTTCAGAGACACTGTGCTTTTCTTTGGGGTGTCCAACACACAAAAGCACACGCAGGCGGAAGCTTGGTTCATCAGGAGCCACTTTGACCAATCGCCCCTCAAAAAATTAAACTGAATATGACCCCATCACTTGGAGGAAAATGGTTACATTTGTGCTTTTTTTGCCAAACCATGTGTAAAAGTTGGTCTACTTGCAGAAAGTTCGATTTCCGTTCCAATGCATCCTGTTTTTGGCTTTCATCTCAACCAGAAATGGGTGAAGAAACAACACAAAAGTGAGCAGGGTCAAAACGTTCCTGAAAAAAAACACACACTCATGTACAGGATGCACCCCTATTGCCTTGATTTTGTGGTACTGAGGTTCACAAACAACAACAACAACAACAACAAAACAATGCAAACTCACACCCACTCAAGGATAAGACGCAGTTCTGGGGCAAAAAGGTGCGACTTGAAAACACGGGCAAAAAAAACCCAACAAAAACAAGGATTAATTATGTAATTTGAGGCAAAACAGTCAATGATAAAAAAAATAACAGTTGAATCCCGATTTTGTGGACGTTGTTTGGGTTTTGCAGGTCAACTGTCATTTGCGCTGTCGGCTGCTTTTATGCGTCATGCGGTGGTTTCGTCCACATGTATCTGTGTCCAGATCGTTGACCGCGAAACCCCAAAATGCCAAGAGCCCTCGAATTCGAGAACTGTTCTGTGTTTGAAGACCAAGGGACACTTTGACAGTTGGCAGTATTTGGCTTTCAGACCACAATGTAGAGGAAATTACTTCACCATGAAACTTCCTTGGCTTTTCGCTGCACATCTGAGCTTTGATAAGCTGCCTTTTTGTGATGATCCGCAGCGTTGAGTGGATCGGGACTCCAGATCGGGACTCGAGATCTCGCTGTCACGGCGCAGATCAGGCGCTGCGTGCCGAGGAAAGAAAACGGCTGCGCGTGGCGTGTGGACGAGTACTGAAATTGGAGTCCTTTGATTTTATGTTTGCAGGTTTGCTGATTGGAGAACAAAAGAAGGGCCAAGACTTCGATTGAGACGAGGAATTTGTGCACAGAAGGAAGCCCAATGGTTGTCAACTATTTTTGATGAACAGGTGGTTCGCACTGCAAAAGCTGAACACAAACTTCTCAGACACGGCGAACCGAATTGCATCAATTGAGCAAAAACGCTGGTCCGGACGAGTCGGGCCTGACTCCACCAACCCGAAGAAAAAGCCCAATTGTGCACCATCAGGGGTTGATTTTTTATTCTTCCATGTTCAATGAAAAAGAGCCATTCACCTTGCAGTCCACGATCAACCTCTGCAAAAGTGACACACATGAAGGGCCAGGAACAACACACGCGACCCTCCTCACACAACCGGATCAATGGAACAAACGCATCCGCATGCTGCTGGGCTGTGGTGTGACAATTCCATCCACATCCATGATATCAATAAGAACATTATCAGACTTTCCCCGGATGAGACGGCGGTGCCTGAAAACCAATGTACGAGAGATGACGCGTCCGTCCCCAACTGGTGATGATGATACAAAACCGATGCCCGTGGAGCAGGCAAAGAGAGGCACGAATTTTTGCAGGGAACACACAGAAGATAATGGAGATGTTCATCCTTGAATCATTACTAAACTTATTGTTCTCACAGGACTTCAAAGCAAGCATGCTACAAAGGGACCACTGGATTACAAGTCTGTGGAAAAATGCTGCTTCGCTTGGTACAAAACCGGATTCGGTCGATATATGTCGACAGCATCTCCGTCGCCAACAGGAAAGCTCAGGAAGGTGAAAAGTGAAATGTCGTGCCGAACGTGTGTCAGACCAGTACGAACTCGTCGAGCTGTCTCATAGTCCGTGCTGAGTGAGCGTTGCGGATCGGGCTGTGCCAGGTACTTTGTTGTCGGCGGTGGGTGAGTAAAGCACACCGCACGGGCGTCCAAGCTGCCTCTACCTGTTGGTGATTTAATCTCTCTGAGTATCTTAAGTTATTGGTCTGTGATTGTGCGCTTGCGTGGTGACTGCTCGTTACTTGTCTTGACGTTGTCAGCTCTTGATAAACTAATCAAGATTTCCGTTTCCACGGGCGTGACACAGCCACGGCGTTTGTCTCGACGAAATGCAAGTTGAGTGCTCGTTGAGCGGACTAACAAAACACAAACGCTCCGACAACCATTCGCGGAATGACACAGATTAAACTGGACAGCTCTGCCTCTTCTCACAAATGGGAAGACAAGTATGAGAGTCTGAATCGATACGAGTCCGGCTCCTCGAGATGCACGGCGTCCGTCTGGGGCTCCGTCCGGCCCGCGGGATCCCAACCTCAGCGCACAGGACCTTTGAGCGTCAGCAATTCACTCGCAGTGCTGGGTGGAACTGCGACTCTCGTCTCTCACTGCAGAGCAATGCGCACACATCAACTGGAAAATTTCGCATGTCAAATGCGTTCGTTGCACGTTGAACAAAGCCCGTGTTGGGAGGCACGGCCCAACTCCGCGACGGGTTTCGCCCAAAGTCGATGTGAAAGCGTTCTTCTTTGTCCTTCACATTTTGCACGCGTCTGGAACACAAGTTACTGCAGCATCTTATGAAGCGGGTTTTCAAAGATTTGAATGAGTGTACGCATGGCTCTAATGCATAAATTTGTTTTGGGTGAAAGTAACGACAAACCAACAATAGCTCTTAGCAGTGCTCTTGGATTTCATCCGTGTGAACACAAGTCACACAATCGCTGCTTCTTATTCTGTGGAGAAATGTGTCTGGACACAATGAATGGAGCAGAGAAAAAGAAAGAAGAAGAAAACGTCTTATCGATGCTGTTCAGCAAAAGCGAAAAAAGGTTTCATGGTGAAGTAATTTCCTCTGCATTGTGGTCTAAAAGCCAAAGACTGCCAACTGTCAAGTGTGGATGGCCCTCTCGCTTTTAAAAATTCATCGCTTGCAATGTTTTGTTCAATTCGGGTTGTCAGCGAGAGGCCTGCAGGAGGTGCTAAGCTGCCCAGATTTCGGCGACGTATGGAATGACCGGCATCGCTTGATCCCAAGGCAAATCTCGACCGGAGTGTCTGTGCCAGCAACATTTGTTCAGACTGCTCACGGGCCCGTCTGTCGGCGCCTTTCAATCCGGAGTCTTTGTGGTCCTTGTGCCAGAGATAGTCTTCCGAGGAGAGGAACACATCCCGTCAGAAATGCTGCAGTTTGAAGCGTTTGAACCACACAGACTTGACTTCATCCTGAGCAAAAGGAGCAGAAATCTATGGTAACCAGCAGTTGTCAAGAAACCAACCGCACTGTCTCCTCGGTGCCTCTCCGGGAAAATCTGTGCCGCTGTTGGAGTGAAGTTCACACACGGGGAGATGCATAATGCAGTTCACTTTGCGGGTTCAACGCATCCACTCGCTGAATATTGAATCAGTTTCAATGGGTTCTCCGCAAATGTGATCAGCTTTCACAGCCGCTCTCAGAGCTGTTGACAACTCTGAATGGAATTCCAATGCGACGCTGTGACAATTTCATCGCGTTGAGAGCCGGTGTCTGTGTCCGTGACGTGTCTTGGCAATTTTGCCATCGTGTGTGGAGGATACAATTAAAATTTCATCCAGCTCAGAATTAAAATCGTGCAGTCGGGAACTTGGGCAGTTCAAATTGTGGCTTAGACAAAAACTTCTTGAACATTCCGCCTACCTGGTTTTCCAGAAGACAATGAAACGACGTCGCGAGACAAAATTGCCCAGCCACAACCTCTGCTGCACAATGCTTTTGTGCCTTTTCCAAAGGCTGTTGTTTGCCGCACGGACGTAGTTTCTGGTGTCCGCACCACAGGTCAAGCGCCTCGGTTGCGTCCGAACCTCTCAGACGCCTCTCAACACAGATATGCAACAAAACTCGCACAACCCACACAATTCACAGATGTTGACGCGGCGCTCGCCTGGTTACCAGGCGCGTCAGAGAAAATAAACTCAGTGGGGCCCAAAAGACTCTTCTCAGAAGTTGCATTCAGCATAGCAGAAATGGTAAAAAGAACCCATTGAAGAAATTGAATTAATGATTACTGAATTTCCTCCGCTATCGATTGCCAAGCCGAAGAGTCAAGTGTTCCGAGCATCTCAATTTCAGGGCGACTCATTTGATTTATCAATGAATTCCAAATCAATGAGACAGAGACCAGGGATTCTGAGAAAAGTGGAGAGGGGGAACGGTCTGTTCGATTGATATATCTGTGCTTTTGCGACTCTGCGGTGTGAGCGGGCTCGTGGTCCGAAGGTGAGGCGGTGAGAGCGTGACCTCTGATCAGGTCCAGCTGCGCGCCTCGTGCAGCGAAGCGCAGGAGTCGAGTCCAGACTCCATCTGGATCTGCCGAGGCCAGATGTGGAAATCAGATTCGTCGGGTTCAGGCGGGATTCGAGCAAAAGTCTTGCGCGAGCTCAGAGAGTCTCTTGTCCACACAGGCCAAGCGAAAGAAAAACTGGACTTTTACAAGGGAATTTCATTTGGAAAATGAAGGTGACCATGTTGCAGAAAAGGAATGTTGTGGTGACCATTGTCGCGTCACTTTAAGGCTATTCTCCACGACACCCTCTTCAAAGCTGGGATCTAATTCTGGAGAGCCACAGGAAGCCGTCGTGCAGAAATAGAATCCATATTAGTTCCCCACTGTGGCTGCATCCTGCAGCCATGTTTAAATTGGGCCTTTGATGGAACACTTCATGTTGCACGTCATTCATTGATGAGAGCAAAATCAAAGCGTCTTTAGCATCACAAAGGATTAATTGTTTTATTCAATTTTGGTGAAAGATTTCGTCTTCATGCACTCGTGTTTTCTGCTGCTCTGGGATTTATTGCCGCATGTTTTGAAAATCTGCATTCACAAAACCTGTTGTACATACTGTCATAAATTAGAAATGGAGGTTTACCCTGCCTTTTGGTTCATTTGTGGACCAAAGGTGTGAGAAGCCTGTGGAATGCTTCCGATGACTTTTGCAGAGTCCAAGACGGCAAAGAGCAATTTGACAGAAGCTGAAAATGAAAAACAATTGAGAACCTCTGCTCGTGTTCCTTGCAGTGACTGTTCGACCGCCGATACAGTGGTTACTTGTGGTCAACTGCAGAGAGGGTGTCAGTGTCTGCTGCCCCCCCCCCCTCCCAACGCCACGTGGTGTCAGTGACGAGCACCGCGCCCTGCCAAAGTTTCAGCCTCGTGCTGCTTTCCGTGCGACTATCAATCCGAAATCAATAATCAAGAAGACATCAAATCTCTATCGCAGCAGAAACTGCGTCAATATTGGTAAACTACTCTCACCAAACTAATCATTTCTTTATTGAATGCATTGAATATCCATTGTGTGCTTTCTCACCCTGTGCTCAACTGGTGTTTACTGAAAACTTTATCGCTTTCAGGTTCAGGAGGGGATGTTAATGCGATGATAGCAGCGCTGAGGGGTTTGCACTCCAGGGACCTCCGATATTGATGGCCAGGTTTGGAGCCGCTTCCCGTTTGGTCTCGCACCTGCAGGGCTCCTTCTCTTCTCACACTGGATCAAGCCATTTGTGTTTCAAGTGCTGATAAGTGCTGTGAAATGTTTATGTCAGAGTCAAACCGTGCCAGAGTCAGAACAGTTCCTCCTTTGTTCAGCAAAGTTAGCTCTGGAACAAATCGCCCTTCACGGACATCTTCATCAGCATTGGGCCCACCCACACACGAGGTTGTTCCCGATCCGGGCGTTTTCTTCCTTCGTCCAACACGAATTGGGTCAAATTCTCGATCTGCAGCGCGACACTCAATTGCAAGTTTATTTACCCCATCAAATAGCACAACTCGCACAATGAAAGACCCAGAGGCTGAGATGCTATCGGCAAACAGTCTATTCCCATACAATTAGCCGTCATAAAATCTCGATCAATACAGGATTAATCTGACGTTATTGCCTTCAATGGGGAACTGAACTAATAAAGTGTTGTATTGAAGGCAGATCCGATATGAATGTTAATTGAGCCACCGCTCCAAGGTTAGGTAATGTGGCAAGGTAATGTAAATACGGAAGCGCGTTCCTCGGAATCCTGATGCTGATCGCTCGCTGCCTCACGGTTCGCGCCGGGTGCACAGTCGGGTTGCTGCCGCAGAACACAAGGTTCTTGCTCAAATTGGGTTCCCGAGTTTTGGGTCTGCTATCAGCGGCGGATCTGAAGGGACCTCTGACTCCCGACCCCAAAGCATTGTTTGTCGCACCATCGCGACGCGGAATCTTTGACCTCATCTCCTCAACCACTGCTGACCCTGCACCAAAAAATCACGGATATCTTTATTTTCCAATCTGATTTTGAAGCGTGTTCTGCGTGTTCTGCGCATCCTGTACAAAACTGCGACGCCAGACAGAATCGTCAGCAGATGCAAAGTTCTGGTAGACCCGCTTGTGCTCAAGTGCCTGTCCAAATGTCAACTTGGTGTGAAAAAGTAGGGATGTACAGCTGGCGCACGAGACAAAACGACACTTCAGAATCTGAGGCGTGCACTTGCAGTTGTGCAAACCCTGTGAATGAGTGATTGAGAGGGTGTTGCACGTTGCTCTTGATCTGCTGTTCCGTTCGTTTTTCTCTGAAACAAGAAGGGGATCCTTGGCTTCCAACTGCATTGAATGTTGCGACGCGGAGGCCTTTGATTGTTAAGTGCCTGCGTGGATACTTTTTTACACAAGCCAGCTCGGAGTACATAGATGTGGTTCCATTGTCGCTCACCTGAGTTTCGAGTATGGATTTCTTCTAAGTTTGAAGCTATCTCTGATGCATTGCGACGAATCTAACTTTCATGAGACGGAAACACTGGAGCAAAAAAGATGCTTCGCTGTTGCATTTTCCGTTCTGAGGTATGTACCTCGTTTTTACCACATCGAGAACGTGCGCCAAGTTCTGAGCTCGGACCTCGGTGCAGGAAGGCAGAAGAGAACTTGTGTTCTCCGCAGTCAGACACGAAAACAACTCACGATGACCGCGGCGACAGCCCCAAATCCGCGTCGTCTCCGCACCAGAGCCGAGGTCCCGAAGTTCTTACAAGAGACTCGTTGGGCTCACAGATTTGTGCTGTTCGAATGAAGCTTTTGCCAGTTCAACGCATTGAAACAATTCCTGTCAGGTGACTGGACGCCCAAGCAGGACAAGTCTGCGTTTCACTGTTGTCGGTTTTCCTCCGAAGTTTCAACCAGCCCAATTTGTCAATTTGTCACAAGTCTGAAGAACATCCACAAATGCCGCGCGGCTAGAGTCCTTGTACAGATCAATCACTCCGCTGTCTTCTCAAGAAAACAAGGCTTTTACCCCAATTTTCATTGATAACTGATCATCGCTCGTGCCGATCTGCAACAGCCACCACAAACGTGCAATTGGCAGGGAAGCGTCGCGCGTCGGCGCCGCGGCGAGGCGCACAGCGAGGCCACCTGCCTCACATCGCATGCCGCGAGGAAAACCAGCCATTGTCTCACTAATCAAATACAGTTAGCTGTTTCATGTCTTCCGCCGTAAAAGCCTTGGATTCAATTTGGTTGAAAAGCTCCCTTTCCTATTGTCTTATAAATAAGTAAATATTGGGTCACAATTGCTGGCAGATTGACTGAATGAGACTTGAGCAGAAGGCTCTGCGGGAACACCGTGAGACCCAATCAAATATTGCATGCTCTGCAATAGTTACTCACACTTCATTCCGGCGGATGTATTGGAGGTAATGGAGGGTTGTCCACCTCTCGTCAGGTCTTCGAAATGTCTGTGCTTTCGATTTCTCCGACTTGAAGCTGACGAAACTGGTGCAGATGCTTTGCTCTGAGACTCGCACACTTTTCTGCAACAGCCGAGGGATTTGTCTGCACTGCATTCTCCCAAAAGGAATGCGGCCACTGACATCACGAAACTAAACGTGTCAACAAAGCGGTTTCACCTTCAGCCACACAAGTTGGCTTCTTGTGTCTCCGCACAGGGTCAAACTGATCTGAAGAAACGCAAACGTCGCTCAGCTGCCTCACATTCCACAGCTCTTTGGGTGACGAAGACGAACTGAGTCACAATGAGACCGCAGTGCGATCATGCACTCAGAAGTGACTGTGCGCGTCGAGGAGCCGAAGAGCTACAACAACATGGACAAACAAACTCACCTTGTGCTTCGAGTTCGGATTCTCCTCTTTGCACGCGAAGAAATGCCAGCGCGTTTCTGCCAACTTTATTCCTCACGAAAGCCGTGCGAGATGGACCTACGTGCGACGCCCAGGTCGCCGCATCTGGCTGTCATCTGCCGAACTCACTCCAACCCGTCGCAATCTTTACTCACGCGGCAGGAACTAGCAGCTTTGAGGGATCGATTCACTCGCTCCCGACGACGACGAAGAAACAACTCTTGTTGCGCGAGTACACAACCCACAGCACAGAGAAACCTCGCCTCATCTGTGCACACAGAATGCGGCAATGTCTCCACAACAGCTTTCGCGGCTTACGGAGACGGAAAGGAAACTCTACTTCATCAATATGTAATGTGTGAAATGTGCACAGCTTTAGTACCAAGGTGCAGTAATTGGCGTAATTGGCCACAGCCCATTCACAAGGCAAACATATTGATTCTCTTTCTGCGAATCTTGGAGGGGAGGGCGAGTTTTGTGGCCCTGGAGTTTAACGCGCCTTCAGATTCAATCAAGCGGCCTTTAGTGCTTCTTTTCTTGAATTCAGTCTTGCTTCGTGTTTGAAAGTTGAGTTGCTGCGTTGTGTGAACTGAGCGGGAATTGAACAGCCATCCAATTCTTGTGTGCTTGAAACGCTTTCTTGTTCCTCCACATTCCCCAACATGTGCTCTCCGCGACACCCGACAAAAGGAACTGCTGACCAAGTGAAACTCTTCATTTCTTCATCCTTGTGGATGGACAGTGATTTTGCTAGAAATTTTCTTTCAATGTCGAATTCACGTTTCTTTGCATTCCCAATCGGTCTGGTTCTTGCGAGTGTCAGCAGAAACACACCGAGCCGATACTCACTTCAGTGTTGACGAAATTACTTTCACTGGGAGCCTCGTTAAACTTTAATCAGCGTTAACAGTTTCGCATTGTGGCCCGGCGGACGCGCCGACTCCATTAATACTCGATCAGGTGGAGCGGACTGATCCTCGGAGGCCCGCTCACGGCTCCCTCCGCGCACCGCCGCAGCGCTGCTGGACGTGCGCGCTGGAGCAACATGCACCAGAGTTATCGCACAGGGGAAAGTGATTCAAATGACGCACGCGGCGAGTACGCACGACAATCTCCTCGAGTGTTTTGTGCTGACCCGTTGGTATTTGGAGACAAATTCCATTCCCGCCACAACGGCTGCATTGAAGCAATCATTTTCAACTCAAAAAAGCAAACCCCGGAAAAACAAATCTAACAAACAAGTTTTCATTATCCTGGCCAACTGTTGCCCCTTGATGCAAAAATTATGGAGCTGTGTTTTGGGATTGTGAATTGGAGTTGTGTGTGGATACAGAGCCGTTTCGCCACTCGAGCACAGACTGATTGTGCCGATTCCTCGGAGATGCACAAATGACATTATATCGTTTCTGTATCCACAGCGCTGTATTGTCACTGCGTCCTGTCAATCATCGCGCTTTCAAATGCCACTGTTGCCATTTGCAGCCAAGTTTGGCGTTTGTGAAAAGGTAGGAGGAAAAAAGGCCAGAAAACCTGTGGGGCTCAAACAAAACAGACGCGAGTGGGCTGCTCCCAGAAACCAAATGCCCAAACCAAGTCACACTTGTGCGCCTCTGGGCTCCGCAGCCGCGTGGTCCCGTCCGAGCAAAATCACTCGCATTTTCCTCGCGAGCTCACAATTCCACGACGATTCTGTTTTCAGTCGTATTTCTGCAGGTGCTTGAAAGAAAGCCTCAGTTCCGCTCACCACGTCCTCCATTGAGCCTCAGCGGATGCATGGAATCGAGTACCAGCAGAGATGAGTCACCGCGCACAATGCACATCGGCAAAAGTGGAGAAATAATTGGCACGTGAAGAATCTAATTGAGAACATTTTATCCTCTGTCCATTTGAGATTTCTGAAGATATTGCAGCAGCAAAGGAGTCACTGGAATCTCTTCTGGGTCTCCTGTGTAAAAATGCGTTCTGACAGACACAAGGAAAACGGCTCGTGCTTCCGAACCTCATCCCGCGCATCCGCAGATGAAAAACCTGCACAAGCGACGAACGCACCGAAGACTTCAGGGAGCGGGATCAATCCTTGCATTCCACAGCAAAACGTGGGGTTCCATCTGCCCGACTTTCTCTGCAGAAAACACAAATATTTTGAGAAAAATATAACGTCTGAGGGGTGAACATTTGTGGGTCAATCAATAATTTTAATGCACATGATTTCTTCAACGTGAAAGTGCAGAACTTTGATGTGAGTAGTGTTGCATTGTGAGGGGAGCTTTCGCCAAAGTGTGCAGACACAGCGAGGTAAATCGTCGTGCAGGTTGCTGCACATTGTTGTTCGCTCGTTTGATCTGCAATCTTTCAATGCGGCACACGAGTTCTTTCTTCCGTTTTTTTCTCTCTCGAAACTGAATTGGTGTCATGCATGCGTTTCGTTGAATGTTAGGCAGGATGGTTTTACTGTGTGACGTGTTTTCTTTCCTTACTCGTTGCAGAAATTGCTTTCTTCTCGTTTCCTTCGCCGTGCTTCATTTCTGCTCTTCGCAATTTTCAGGCCAGTAGTTTGTCAGTACATGTAGAAGCAGAGAGCGAGTAGCACGTTGGCGATGTGAGATGAAAACACACAAGGACAATTGCAACCTCCAACGTACCGGTATTCAGGAAACTTTCAAAAAGGCTCAGAACAATTGCAAAACTCATCAAGATACACGTTCCCACTCAAACGTGACCAGGACTGCCTCCAAGAAATCCTCCAAATCTTACAACGTCTTCAGTCAACGGAAGAAAAATGTCTGCAGCTAAATCGAGGAAACATCATCAAAATTATTGCTTTTTTATTGTATCTGGAGAGCATCAACTGGGTCTCTCCGGCAAACGCTGAGGCTGAAAACAAACCATGCCCACGTTGCAGCAAAATGGGAACAATAAACGTCTCTGTCACGATATCAGAAAAGCTTCCCTGTCTGCAGAGCTTCCAGAGGCTGGAACAGTTCCTTGCACCAAGTGGAATCACGATTGGCGGTGTTACATGCAAATTGAACACAACTCGCACAGAGCAATTTCTGCGCGAGCAGAATGTGAAGACAACAAGATGCGCGCGCAGCTTCGCTCGTCGTGCATTGTGTCGCAAAACACGACGCTTCACGAATTGGCCTCAAGTACGTTCCGAACAACAGCAGAAGTACACAGATATGTCATGGAGTACAGGATCAATTCTTGAAGAGCCACTCCCACCGTAAATGAGGCTAATCCTTCCGAAAGAAAGATTCCACTTCCAACAAGATACCTGGACGTCTTGGAGCAGGTCCAACAAGACTCAGGTCGAGCGTGCACCTGTAGGACGCGTCAAGTGCGAACATTTCAACCAGACACGTGGACAAGAGTTACGTCGGGGACGATTTGACCCGAGTATGGGGGCACAAGCAGAAAACAACGTGCTTTAACGAAGGCTTTCATTTGTTTCGGTGGGGTGTGGCAAAACAAAACAAGACAGCGCAGACTAGCGTTCCAAGGATCAATGGTTGTCTTGCTGGAGCCAAGAAAACCTGAAAAGGGATACGTGTTGTGAGGGAGTTGCGCGTAATTTGGAACGTTCAATGAGATCCTTTCCGCCATACTGTACGGTGATTATCTCCGATCCCTGACACAACCAAAGCTGATGTCGCACGACAACGAAGACGACACTGGCCCTGTACAACACTGCAATTGCTTGTTGTTGTGAAAGACCAACCCAGATTCACCATCACTGGTTCCAGATGACGCAATTTCGTGTTCTGTTTTTTTTTTTGCAGAGGTTTCAATTTCCTTATGTGGGGAGGGAAGCTTGTTAGCTCGTTGAATCAATCATTAAGCCATTCATCTTTGCAACTTGTCCTCGGTATTGATTCAAGTTCTCGAGACAAACACTTTTTCTGCAACATCAGTTCTTGAATCTCAAAGCCAAGTGCATGTAATGCTGTTCCGTCGCCTTTTCATCTCAACATGAGCACGTGATCGGGGACATGAAATTGTCTTCAAAATCACGACTTGCAGGTCGAATTTAATCTTGAAAATCCTTTTTCTGCTCCCACGACTCAGATGTAATCCGTCAGCACAAAAGCGCTCACCGTGCACCACATCACGAGTTATTCTCAACAAAACACAGAAGTGTCTCCCTCACCTGCACAACTGAAGTGGAGTGGACACAGTATGCCGCGAAAAATCTTCAATGACTTCAGCAAATATTGCCCAGCGTTCTCCAAAAGTCAAGTGTGTCGACGTTTGTGTCTTGACTCCAACTGAAGACTTGAACCAAATTTGGGAAAAGGTCTCCACAACAGGAAAGGGCTGCAAGTTTTACTACACCTCACACTTGAGATGCACGCGGGAGGGACTTTATCAGCTGTGCGAGAACTGTTTGCCGAGCTCAAGCATTATCAATCAAAGTGAGAGAATTGTAGCAAACACATCCGGCGCGACCCAAGTGGATTCTCCTCACACCTTGTCAGATTTGGAGGAGCTTTAAGTTCGATATTGTGTCGCTGTCTGTTCTATCCGACTGGCGTCACGTACAAGTAATCATCAGACAGGAGGAAAACATTTGGGACTCACACAACGAACCAACACTTGCAACGGTCAAAGTTCGTAGGTTTGGGGTGTCGCACCAGTGTCGGTTGAAATCGGACAGGTTTGATGCCAAAACTGCACCACGAACTCATTCAATCGACAGAACATCGCAACTGCCTTTGACCTGAATTTCTTTTTCAAAGGTTTGTGGAGATGATAACTCCACGCACTGTGCCTTCTGTTGAGCCCCCCCCCCCCACACACACACATACACACTCCCGTCGACCCGCATCGCGTCGTTCTCCGCGCGGTGTCTTCACTGCGTCTCCTGTGTCCTCCATCCAGCAGCGAAAATAGACCCCTCGATTCTCCTCACTAATTTACACATGGAAGACGATTGGGAATGCAATCCAGTGTGAATTCCTGCATTTATCTTAATGACCTAATCCAGGAGGTAATCAACGCCCAACATTGGGGTTTCATTACCGCACCCAACACTCAAGACGCAGAATTATGAAGCTGTGTTTTTGTCAAGGCTCGCTGTGTCTGGATAAAGGAATCAAGTTTTGCCATTGACAAGGAGAGAAATGGAAAAGGATGAAATTCTCAAGAGACCCAGGGAAAACTGTGTTGGTGGAATATCTGAGAGTCTTGAAGGCAAATGATGTCGTTCTTTGGTGAGATACTCACTTAGTTTTGTGAAATGTCAGTATTTGTTTCTGCAGCGCCGTTTTCTGATTGCATCTGACGGCAACACACTCGCTGCAAAAACCCGGACAACTTCTGAGGTTGTGAGGACTTTTCTTTTTTCCGCACAGAAAATTGCAGTTGTCAGTTTCATTCACAGCTCGAAGTAGCCACCCGCGTGTTCAAAAACATGTATCGTCACGTCAAAACAATACAATCAATTCCACGTATCCTCAGCACAAGTGTTCCCACAAAAAGGGAAAATATCACCTCCGCGCTCGTGGATTAAAGCACGAAAACTTGAGAGATAAAGACCAATCTGTTTGTGGGTGTGGGGTTAAGCCTGATGTATGGTCACCCTGCTCACAGAGAAAGCAGTTCACATTCTGAGCACACACAGATAGCCCCAGCTACACAATGTACGATTCCACAGTGGAAATAAAATCCCTGCCCAGAGAATCTTTACATTGGGTTTGTTTTATGGAATGTACATATTACATTGTAGAGCGGACGTTGCGGACGCCTGACCTGTGGATCTGTGGGCTGCAGTTCGCGGTCAGTCTGTTTGCGGACACTCAGGGGACGCCCACGTGCAGCATGTTTGGGTTGCACTCCTCTTCATCGTGTCTATTCGTGGACGACACCAAGCGTCTACAGGGAGCCCGATGTCACTAACCATTCTCCAAACCAAGAATCATTCCGGGTTTGGTCTCGAGAAGAAAGGGCCACGACAGTCTTCGAAACGTGTTTTGGTGAAGCAATGCAGCTGGATGTTGAAACACACACAATCTCACACAGACCCACCGAGCGGGATCCACTGAGCACCACTCCGGCGCAAGACAGGCCGTTTGCAGCTTCAGTGAACTTCTGAAAGGTCTGCCATGCGCGCGTCGCACCTGATTCGTGAGACAGACTGCACAAGATGACAGACTTTACATCAAGTCTGACCCAGATTTTACAATATTTACACCGTAACACGCAATCACGACGCCTCAATATCTTCTTAATTAAACTGTCGCAAGAATTTTACGTCAGATTTATTGTTTGAAGCCTACATGCTGCTTCTCAAGAGCTCTGGTGGAGAGGAGCTCACAGAGACGTCTATTGCCGAATTGCGGGGCTTTCGTTTTCGTTGGAGCAGTAGAAATCACGGCAACACCTCCAAACGACAGCAAGATGCGCGGCAAAATGTCCCACCTTGGCCTCAGCAACACAACTCACCAAAACAACTTTCGAATTGGTCCACGCGGACATTCGCAGGTGGAACATCCCACATGCACCTGCTGGTTCTTGCTCAATTCAGTTATTTGTACCCGTGATACTGACACAAGGTGACTGTTGACTCCAGTTCTTCAGTGAAGCAAGCAGCTGTTCACTGTCTTTGTCCAGGCAGGTGAGTGTGTTTTCCTGGCGACCGAAGAAGACACAAGGTTTGTGCAAGATACGAGTGAAACACTGGGCGCCTCAAATCAGTCAATGAGTCTCGGGCTACAAAACACGTCTTTGATCAGAAGGAGCTGGGAACAAAACAAGCATTGTGAAGGTACACTGCTGAGACAAGGTCGTTAATCACACCCCAGCCTTCACGAGGGGAGGCGCGCCAAATATCAGCCTCCACCCAGCAGCTCCATAAGGCGTCACTTTTGAGCTCAGGTGCGAGGAAGACCTCCGCTGAACACTGGGAATGAGGCGAGCTGCTCAGAGTGCAGATAAAGGCGCAGATCAAAGGCTCAGCAACACCTTTGTTAATTAGAGGCGCAGGTATCATCAAAGAGAAAGGTGTAAAGGCATTCATGTACAAATATGGGCACAATGGCACTGATTCACCTGATAAATGTTTCAAGAGATCATGCGAGGCCTTGGCACGTTCCCTCGCCTGAGCTGTGAAATACGCACTGCCAAGGAGAATCACTTTTTTTGCTCCACAGCATGCAAGATGCACTGACAAAATGGCCACATTGCGTTCTATTTGTGACGTGACATTCAGGTTGAAATGGTCTTCGTTCAGTGGATCCTTGTCAGCCTCTTTTTCAACAGCTGATCAACCTGCACACTGTGCACGGTGCGTTACTTTTCAATTTATGTCAGCTCAGTGAGTTGTAAAAGTTTCGTCGTCTCAAGACTCCCTGAGGCGAGGTCACAGAAAGCCATTTCAGCTGCGGCACCTCGCTGGGCGCTGTGCTCACGAGCCGCGGCTCCACGCGCTCCTCCGCGCGGCCGCGTCACGTACACGTCCCGTGTGAAGCGCCGGTGACGAAAAGCGCGCAGTTGATGCGCCTTGGCACCTGCAACCCGAACTTCATTTGGCCTCAAACACACCGGAGCCGCGGCCCCGTCTCTGCAGCGCGAGATCCCAGCCTGCTCATCACTCGCTGCACTTGTGAACGTGTCCTTTTGCCCGAATTTTGGAGAGACCAGCTCATTTGCTCAAGCTGCGAGCACTTGTTTTGTACAGTTGGGGAGTTCGTGTACGAGATTACGCGCGACTCTCTCACCGCAAGGAAAAACGGACGATGGAAACCGGATTCCATTCCGAGTCGTCACTTCTCCGCTGGACGAACAATAACTTTCACTTCAGGTGAAGGTGGTTGTTCCACTGTCTGCATGGCCTCCGCAACAAAACAAAAGTGTCGTGCCTTTCGTTCAGCACACCACACAAACAACAAAGGTGGGGTTCAATTTACCAGCCTGGGTCGCAAGCGACCGATCCCGAGCAGCCCAAACAGCAACCCTTCTCATTGGTGGGTTGCAGTGGGTCGAACCAGGTTGGCCAAAATGCGTTTTATTTGCAACAACCCACTGTAATCCATTGCAACCCGGGTTGGCAGATCGCGCGAAAAGAATGGTGCCAAAGTTGGCACGTAAATAAATTGAAAGTCAAGGCTCTTTTCTCTTCCTATCTTGTGATGCAGAGACGCATGCAGCTCTTGTTTCTCTCTGGCTGTTGGATTCATTCGTTTGTGCACACGGCTCATAATTCTCCATTAGGCCCACTGGTGGAAATTCTCCTGGTTCCGACAACTGTGCAGGATATCCCACGACAGAAACCAGCACAGTAGTGAGGCACCTTCCGGCGGACTTTCCGATTCCTGATCTGTTTGTGGTGTTCTTGAGCATTTCTGAAGCAACACTGTGCATCTGCGCACCAAACAGATTCAAGAGTGTTTTGGTGAAGTGGTTGAAAACTGTCTCCAACAGACTGATGATCTCACCGACAAAATGGTGTTTTATGTGAAGTTTTCACCAGACTCCACAGCTGTGTAGTGGAAAGCGAGCCACAAAATACCACCTGATTTATTTTTCAAGAAATACGGCGGCCTTGCTGAAGAAGGGAGAAAGAAGGACAAAGTGACAGTAACTGTTTGCTTGATTAGATACTTGTTCCCTAACTACAGCGGGGATGTGGCGAATAGAAATTGCTTCATTTCGCTCCGGGGACGGCCGCAGTCATTCCTTTTTCTGACCCTCCAATCATAATTCATTCATATCATTGAAAAGTGAAGCTGGATGAAAAAAATTACCATATGCGACGCGCCGAGCAGCATCGCCTGTTCCTGCGGCACAGTCTGACGCAGAGAACACCAGAGTCAGATTCTTTTTTTGCCAGAAAATAGGTCTGGACAGATGCGGCTCAAGAGGCTATCTTTCTCTCAGTTGAATCTTCATGCTTTACGATTCCTTTGCTCGCACAGCTTGTTTTTGGCAGATTCTGCTCTGGTTTGCAAATTCTATGCATGTCATTCTGTTGAGCTCAACAAAATCCGGTCGATTCTCTTTCTGAAGTAGAGAACCAATGCTGGTTTCTCTGACACCAGGTTGTTCTTTGCATTGCCTGCATGCAATTGAGGCTGCACTGTTCGTTTTTTCAATGGAGAACCTGGGTGCAGCGGTGTTTGCTTGTGCGGTCCGTGAATGATGGGCGGTGCGCCGCGCGGCTGCTCCGCGTAGCCCGGCCTCTGATTGAAGCTTGATTGCAAATGAAACCCGCGGTCTCAGATGCGTTTAAAGTAGACGCTCTGGACATATCAAACAACATATTGATTCGCCAGATCCAACCCAGTGTTTTCAGGTGAAGCCAAAGTGGGCTGATGATGGGTTGGTTCGTACGTGGACTGGAGACCTTTGATGGTCTGCTTCTGGGCACAAGCCACGAACTTGTCACCGTGACGGTGTCGTTTGGAAATCCTCGATCAGCTTTGGTGCGAGTGGAACTCATTGTCAAGACGACGGACAGACTCACAGGTCTGCTGGTTGGTAAACAGTGCAACCACGCCGTCGGTGCAGCAGGACAGGAGACATCCAAACGCTTCCACAGCACAAAGCATCATCTTGGAACTTGCACTGCAAAACAGTGTTCTTTACAGTTTTTAGAATCAAACAGAAGGGTGATCTCGACGAGAACTGTGCTTCGAAATGTGCAGCTCGCGACGGCAGTTCGCTCGTCCGCTGCCTGCGCACAAGATGACAGAGCGTTACTTGCCTGCAGTGCCGACTTCTGCTTCTTTTCAGAAGACCCTGAGCTGCCGAGTTCAAATGGTACTTGCCTATTGATTTGCCTCTGATTTCAACACTGAGACTTTTCTAAGCAAATTTAACGGATACCTTATTATCAATGCGCGGCGGTTCACGTCTGATTGCGTCGTTTAACTCACCTATGGAGTGTTGATTACACGTTTGCCTGGCTGCGGAATAAATACGCCGCGATCAATTCGGGGCAAAAATTAATATTCTCCGATGTCGACATTTGATAAGGAAAACACACGTTGTTCTTGCACGGGCTTGTACGGCACCAAGCTGCAGTCAAGTCCTGAGATTGGGTCCACACCTGAAAATCCTCAAGAGTTTGATGCTCTGTCTTCACGACGACCGTTTCGTTCCCAACTTCACGACTGATTCCTCAGCGGTGAAAGTGCAACAGTCTCCACTGAACTAGCTGCACAGAACAAGACGAAAGACTTTCCCTCCGCTTGAAGCAGAATAAGTCTCTTCAGGGTCTCGCAATAAACTCACATGAAACAGTTCCGGATGCCGCGGACTGCACCGAGGCTTCCGAGGTGAACAGACACCACGAACATGAAACTGGAGTGCCTCGGCTCCCTTTAGAAGGAAGTAAATCACGGCTATTGCTTACAGAAGGTCTATTTGGCGACAGTGAATGTTTGGCTGATTAGATACTTGTTCCTTCATCTCGAGTGGTGTTGGGCAGAATAGTAATTGGCTCATTGCGGGAGGATGACACCTCGAGGTCCCACTCCCGCTGCACCGCTGCGCTGCGGACACCGCCGCCAACCGGCGAGGAGGCGCCGCGTCATCACGGGACAGAGCGGCGCGACGTGCAGCCTCCTGCGGATCTGCAAACGTCCGTGTGGCCTGCTGAAAGTTCTTTTGCTGTTTGTTCTTGTTGAAGAAAGAAAGAAGGTTTGGCCCCTTCACCTCAATTCTGGAGTCGCAAGCCGAAGCCCACAACTTGTCACCAACAGCAATACAATTGAGCAGGGAGTGTTTTGAAGGGAGCGACAACAAATCTTCAACACGAGAGATTTGAATCTCAATCTGATTTCTTTGTTCTCGGAACGCAAACAACCATCAGATGCGCAAGTTACATCCTGCAATGAGTCCATTTAACTTGACGCAATTTGCCCGTCTCTTTGCCAGGCACAGCGCAATTCGGTGCATGAAAGGTCGTTATCAACGCTCCCGCATTTGAGCATGTGTCAAACTTGATGCCTCTCATCCAGCGTCTTTTCTCGTATTCACGCCGGTCACGTCAGCCGTCAATGAGAACGTGTCCAGATTTCCATGGGAAATCCACCAATTGACCCTCGTGGGGGATCGCAAATCACGGCGCTGCTCACGCTGCGCCGCGCTCACATCCGCGGGATCCAGGCCCGAGTCAGCAGAACCTGCAGAGCCCGGCCCCGCCATTCACACTGAACAAATGTCAATAGGGGCTTTTGATGAGTGACTTGGGACTGATTCGTTGTATCACATGTATGAGCGGTTTTATTGACATCTGGGAATTGATCAAAGTAAGGAAATGTCTGTGGAAGGGAGAAATAGCAGAGGTTTCGGCCCATCTCACTTCAGGCTGCGCTGGTGCTGGATGAAGCATTTGGCCAAATTTGAAAGTCCCGGGTCGAGGGATCAGAAAGATTTCTCACAACTACCAGGTGCCGAAAGAACCATTGACTGGATCGAGCAGTTTGGATTCGTATTCTTGATCAGCATCACGGCGCGATATCCAACTATTTTGTGATTTGTTCTCCAGGAAATTCGAGGTGCAGGGGCCTTGAGGTCTGGAGCCACAGATTCTCACATATTTTGTGCTGTCAAGCACATTTGCTCACATTTGGCAGCCATTTGGCGCAGATGGCCTTTCTAAATTTTGACCCCACTATGGTCTCTCAGTCACAGGTCACAGGGGGTGCTTGGAAGTTTGAGTTGTGAATTTACTTCAACTGTGGGAGGAGGCCTCCAGGTCCTTTCAGGTGATTTGACGGCTAGTGGACAGCTGTTTTGGAATGACACGAAAGCAGTTTTGGGTTTTTGGGTTCATTTGATCTGTCGTAGGTGCCAGACAATGGTCAAACAAGCCAAAGGTCCAAATCGAGCGCATCCAGTTTTTGTGGGCAAAAAGTGTGATTTGAGGGGCTCTCTGTGTTGCTGGTTTAATTTCAGGAAATATAAAACAGTTCAAAAAGTGCAAATATTTGATGAAGAATTATATTTGAATAAATTTGGAGGATTAGTTGGTGCATCTTTTGGGTGCAATCAATTTGTGATTTTTAAGAATTTTTACAAGTTGGGCTCAAACCTGGTGTTTTTAAAAAGTGTTCAAATTAAACTTTTTCTCCCAATTTGGGACATTCTGTTGGCAAGTAGGTCACATGATATGTGGGAGAGATATGACAAAGAGTTTGGTATTTGGACAGTGTCTTTCTCCAAAGAACCAGCTCTATAGCTGTATGAGATTGGATATAAATGCAAGTCCTGCCAAGAACAATGAAAGTCGAAAGAAGAAAATGTGCTGTTGGAGTTGGAGTTTTGTTGTTTTTCGTGCGTTTGTTCCTGGCCGTCCCAATTATCACTCAAATCGGTCAAATCTCCGGGAGGCTCTTGGGGCTTTTTCTGACAGCTTCGGCGGTGTTTGTTTTTCGAACCATAAGTAACTAGAACAATCCTGTCCCTTGAATGGTTCTGGCATGTTGCCAACCAGTAGGAGCGTGGAGAGAACTTTCTGGTTCTGGATCCTTCTGGTTCGTAAATTAAACACGGAATTTGTCTTTGCAAAGAGGGTCAACTTGCCGTGATGCTCTGTCGCCAGCAGTCTTCCACCACCACCTGACAACCAAACATGTTCTGTCCAAGTCAGTTTTTGGCTCGAACGAAAGGACAGACAACCTCCTCACATCCAGGCATCAGCAAACATCAAGGTTCTTCCACTTCACACACTTCAACACAACGCGTTTTCTTTGGAACCAAATCAATGCCGAAGCACCATCTGAACCCTGCCTCGTGCCTTTTGAGGAAGACCCAGGACAAAATTATCACTTCTCAAGGAAGCGCCCTGTCATCCGCGCTCCTCTGTACTCAGCGCTCAGAGCGGCGCCGCGCAGCAGATTGATCTTTCGCTGACGCACAATTGCGGCCCTCAGTGTTCAGTGCAGAATTAGCCGGATGACCTGAGGCTCATTCTGTGTGGAAGTTCCAAATTATAGCTGCTTGTGGACAGGCCAAGTCTGGTGGCTGTCGTGGGTCGTTGCCCTGTGTCGGGTGGTCAGCTGATGGAGCCCTCAGGGTGACGCCGCCGACGCCGGGCGAGTCGGGCGCGTCGTGACCGTCAACGCAAAACGAATTGTTCACGTCGACGTGAGGTCGCAGTGGAGGGTCACTGTTGTTTGGTGCATTGGAAAATAGAATACAGTCCTAATTTTAAGTGTTTCTGCGTCACTTTGTCCTTTTGGCATGCTGTTTCTCCTGTTCGATTGTGTTGTCCATCAGGTTCGCCACTGTTGTTCCAGAAGTGACCGCAAAAAAATGAGACCAAATGTATACTTACTGTGTCAAAGGAAAACAGCATTGAGTGCCCAACTACATTTTTTGCTTTTGCTTTTGAATGCTGTGCAGAATGCTTGTGTGACCTCAAATCTGCTTTCTCCAAAGATTGATTTCGAGGGCCGTATCATTTGGATCTCACTTTGTTTCCTTTACTCACTCAGGTGGACACGATTGAAGGATTAGAGGTCAATGCTGCGAGTAGCTCGGTAGGACTAATCATAATCGTACAATTATTGAATCGCCCGTGGGACCGAGACAACGAGGCAATAATCAGGTCAGGGTCCCTGGAAGCACCGCCATTGATTTTCATTTCGGCGCAGATCATTGCAGCGTCTGAATAGGGTCCTTTTCACTCCGTCTGTAATGATCAGAACCCGTCAGCTCGGGGCCATGAACTCTATGCAACACCGGCCGCTTGCTTTGCGTGGTCATCTCGGTCAAAACGAACCTTCCATGGTGACTCCCAGTTCTGAAGTTTGTGTGTCTGATATTTTTTTTCAACCAGTGCAGGCAAGGTCATCCGCCAGGAGGAAAGGCAGAGGAAATCTCATGTTGTAGGGAACTGGATTCACGGATCCGCACCATTGGATCCACGTTTGCACCAGACACCGTGTTTCTGCCCCCACCATGCGGTCCCGTGCGAGCGGAGGCCGAGCGGCGGGTCGCTCATGCGCCGTGATCGATGCGCCCTCTGACGCGAGCGCCACCTGCGCGCTTTGATGTCGCCCGCCCGGCGAGAGGCTCGTCCTTGCCTAATTGAGCTTTGATCGCGCGGCATGCAACCGCCGCCGTCACTGGGTGAGCATGACTCTCCTACTGAGTGGCTCTGTCCCCAACACAGACCCTGTGTTGAAAACTGCAGCTTGCCTTGTGTTGTTTGGTCAAGGCAGAAGAACGGAAAACAGACACTGGTGTGCGGACACTGGAGTTGTGCAATCTCTCCAGAACTGCATGTCATAGCAACAGGTATCCAGATGGCTTGAGCAAACGCCAGAGCTCTGAGTACTCACGGTGCAGAGTCAGGGCTCCTCCACTGTACTGTAAAGCTTGGCCCAAACGCTTGTCTTTGACAGAACTGGAACTTCTCACTTGTGCGCACGAAAAAACCAAGGCTGGACACAAACACACAACTGGAACCAAGGGCAGAATTGGGCTCCAGAGCTGGTCTGGGATTGAGGTCACTGAGGCCCCGCCAAGTCCTGACGGGGGTCCGACCTCAGAGGGGTCCAACTCCAACACGCCGTCTCGTGGCCAGGCTCGGTTCGGCTCTCTGTGGGCTGCCCCCGAGTGTACTCGTTCCGAACTACAACCGCAAACGAACGACGGAAACGGAACGGTCGAACCTGTCACCCTCAGGCGGGGAAATCCCAATCAACTAAATCTCCTCTTGCGCAGGAGAAGTATTCTTTTGCACTTAAACTCCATTATCTTAATTTGAACATCTATCTTTCTTTTGCTCTAATCTACCATTTAATCGCGCTTGACATGGATTAAGTAAATAAGCTGATCGTCTGCAAGAATGGAAGCTGCAGATTCGATTGCATCACAAGGTTTTCACGGTCCGGACAGACTGGCGCGTGTGAAGAACAAATCTCGTCAGTCATGATCAATCAAACATGATTCAATTTTTACACATGTTTGTCTGCACATGCAACAAAAAAATGTCTTCTGGGAGATTTGTCATGAAAGGGAACGAAGAACAAAATAGCAGGTCCAGGAGCAGACTCTCCAGGCCCAAGTCAAGGATCTGGGTGCAAAGTGAAAGGTTTGCCAAATATTTGTGTGCGGCTTCCATGTCAAGACCAGGGGGCACGGGTCCAAAGAACATGGATGTCCCCACCACAAACTGGTTTCTACAAAGAAGGCAAGACTTGCAGCTGCAAACACAGGCGGCGGCGGGAGGAATCTGAAGAGGAAGCTCAGCTGCGGCAATCTTGAACTGTGTGTTTAGTGCAGCTCGCTGGAGTGTGCGCCGCAAATCTAATTAGGACCGCTGCAATTTGAAAAAGCAACATGCGGATTGCGCCGCTCGGTGTCGCGCGGAACCTATGTGGAAAAATGGCTGAGAGTTACATCGCACTTGAATGAGGAAATGTTTGCAAAAGCTGGGAGATCTGCATTTGCTGAGAAAACGTTTGGGCGTCGCGATTCCGTGATCCCACAAGAGAGCACAAATGGTCTGTGACAACGAGCTCTCTGACCTCACGTCTGACCTTCAATTGTTTGTGGTGTCGTTGAATTTTTAATCCAAGGAAATTGGACCGTTTTTTCTGGAAACATGGCGCTTGTTGACAAGACTTTTCGGCCTTTTTCCAGACACGATCATGTCGCTCAGTGTGACAAGGAAAGTCTTGGAAACACCATTCCGGACATTGCCCACTCCAGTTCTCCGGACAAGCCAACCAAGGCGCTTTCATTCATTGGCTGGTCTGCCCAGGTTACGCACCCCGCAGGCCGATAAAACACCGTGAACGCTGATTTGTGAATGGCTCCGTGCAATTCTTTGAGGAAGAATAAATTGCTTGCACTTTAACATCGAGACGTTGAGCAAATTGAGCGTAAGTCCAGGAGGTAAATCTATCTCGCCGAGCCGGTGACACCTCAGTTGTGCTGTGACAAACCCTCAACATGCAGCGCATATTAACTCTCGCTCACAGTCAATACCATTCCGTCTTGAAAAGGAAGGCAGAGTGAAGCGGTGTGGCAAGAGCAGCTGAGTTGTGTTTCTCACAGAAAAGGAATACACGAAAGCAACTCCCGAAAGAACTCGGCGGTGAGCATGAGAAGGGCTCCAACGATACAAAGAAAATCATGGGCAGTTGACAGTGTCGAATGATGCCGATCACGTCGTGTGTGCAGGTAAAGCAGGCATGTGCTTCTGGATAGACTTGGTGGGTCTTGCAGTCGAATGCGGGTGGAGCTTTGATTGGTGACCGGTGACCGATCCAATGCTTGCACACATAATCTGCGAGTGAATGCTCAGTTTCAAAACTTCATGACCTTCACTGCTAGCCTGGTGCACGACTGCGAAGAAAAGGACGTCGACAAACGCCAAGCTGGCCACACAACAAATCACACAACAAAACGAGCAGCCACAAGGGAAACAACATAACTGCAAGCAATCTGTTTTGTCTCCCTTTGCCGTCCCTAAAGCGATTTTGTGGCATCTAACTCAATTCTGGCTGTCATGACTAAATGGTCAGGTTGCTTCCCACGTACCAACACTGGTGCATGTTGGTCTTGTCTGAACTTGTGGACATTTCTTGTTGCCGCGAGCAACTTCACAAAACGCAATTTTGAAAACTCTGCTCATTCGGGCTCGGTGAATTCGTCTTCCGGAAACTCGTGAAAGTCGCAAGTGTCACCACCTGCTCCCACGGAAAACACATTGGGTTCACCCAAATCTTTTTTGGTGTTGCTTTGACTACTTTGTTGTTAATTTTCCCCATTGAAAAGGAAGAATTTAATGGTGTTCAAACTCATGAGGAGCCGCTGCTGTAACAACCTGCGATGCTGCACCTGCAGTTACTGCTGTCACCAGTGGAAACAACACTTGGTTTTGTCATTGTTTTCAAAAAGCACTTTAACTAGCTTATCCACTCCAGAACAACGCATTTTTTTGTCCCCAGGAGCCCCTCTGCTAGATTTATCGCCACACCCCTCTGTTGCTGGCGTCGCCACTGTCTATCAAACTGCGCGTGGTTCTTCTTTCCTCCTGTTGCTCGTGGGGTTTCAGAATGGGCAGCAGGACAGCGCCATGTCGGGCTTGGCTCATTCAAACACCACACACAATGAATGGCAGCACTGGGTCAATTCGCGACAAAAACAAAATTGACAAAACAAACCCGAGTTTTGACTGATTCAGCCCTTTCCACGAAATTCGAGGGGTTCACAACTGTTCGATTCAGCCGAGTTGAGGTGTGCGTCTGCTTCAGCTTTGACGCAAAATTCAGCACTGTGACGCTGTCGTGTGGAAGAGTTGGCTCTTCCCACGCGCACAATCCAGCTTTCGGGCAAGGTGCTGAGTACCCGATGAAGTTGCTTCAGTGGAACTGCACAAAGCTGAAGCTGCGCACCAGGCCAGCACCTTGCACTGCCATATAAAAGCCACGGATACAACAGCCCTGCATACTTGAGCTGAGACCCAGTTCTTGTGAGGAGAGAATAAACATTCAAAGCATACACTTGAGTCTTTCTCCACTGCGGCAGTCCAGCCAAGCTGAGACTGCTCCCAACCACAGTGCCACAAGTAGCAGCAGTTGTGAGGACGGGTTCTCCCAAGACCCGAACTGCACACAACAACGCAGTTTCCAAAACCAGATCAGATGTTTTGCTGCTGCGTTGAAAATTTGTTCAGATGTATGAGCTTTCAATCCAAGCCTTTTGAACGTGGTCCATGATCTGTCAGTTATTTTTAGGTGATTTGAGGTGGGTTGCACGATTTGGGCTGTTGAGCCAAATCGGTGCAAGCCAAATCGAAGCACCTATAGGCAGCCTCTTCCAAAAGTATGTCAGCAGCACTTTTATAGTCAAGATGAGGATTGATTTGGGATCTTAAGGAC
>JAAUXT010122927.1_pt1 | contig 33112 bp, 33 predicted proteins | sample 7278171 | NCBI WGS metagenome assembly JAAUXT01 (sample SAMN14350112, study PRJNA611818) | marine sediment metagenome | isolation source: surface marine sediment (1.8m) | place: French Polynesia: Moorea | collected 2018-08
CACCATTACTGTTCCAGCTAGCAAGCTGGGGGGAGCCGAAAGTTCTCCACACCATAGAAGGCGTGTCAGATCCATGGACACATTTCATTACATCGCCCACCTTTAGTGTTCCTCGTCCTCCCACATCCTTTGCCGCTCGGCAGGACATAAAATCAGATAAACTCCTTACCTGAGGCATGTTATCTCTTTATTCCATGCCAGCTTGCAAACCTTGGGGCCATCCAGAGAACACGAAAGGGATGATGGGGGAAAGCACCAGAAGTTCAGGGCCCTGCAACCTTACATTCCTAATGGACAGGGCGGACCACTGAAGCCTTCTGTTTGCGGGTCGAGTAATGTCTCAACCACAGCCAGAGTGCTAGTGCCCACGCAATAGAGGCGCACATCATTTTATATGTTCTCATTTCCGGACGCAAGGAAAGCTCACAACCGACTGTGATGGATCGGTAAAACACAGAAAATGGCAGGAACCAGCGGGAACTCTTTCAATGGCTCTTACCGCGTACACCCCCCCCCCCCGGGTCATGCGGCATTCCGTGTTGGGTGACATCACTGCGAGATGCATACTCCGGCGAGTGTTCCATGCTGTCGGTGTGCCAGTAACAGAGGCGCTGCCGAAGGCATCAAATTGGTTTGCATCACTCCTCGCGTTCACGGGTCTTCAACACGCAGCGGTATTGTTGTTTTGTGTCGCGCAGGAAAAGGCCCAAAGACTGTGAAAGTGTTCATCAACCAGCCACACACGCTCGACTTCGACAGTGCGGAGAGTATGGCACCTGTCCAGGCGCTCGAGTAAGTTTCACACGCGGGTCCTCGGAATTCAGTGTGGGGAGGGGGGGCGGGGTCCCGACATTTTTTCCTGTTTGCACATGTTTGTGCGTCATTTTGGATTTGACGACCTGACAGTAAGGACCCCCGCCGCAGGACCAAACTTTGACGTTCCCGTCACTCGTCTCGGTATTTGTTTGTCAGCGAAGCAACACGATCACCTCTCGGTTGGTCATGACTGGACCTTCAAAAGTCCCACCATGGGACTCACGTGCCTGTTTCCGATGTTCAAGGTTGACTGTGCACAAGTAATTTTCATGCACGTTGTTTCAGACTCACCAAGGAGGATTTGGAAGGTGGGATTGTCCAGCTGAGATTCGTCAAATTTCAGAACGTGCAAAATATGACGGTAGGTTTACTGGTTTGATCTCCGACACAAACTTTACATGTCTACGCAGGGCCGTCTTTCGGAGCGAAGCAACAGCATTCCAATCACTGTCTGGAGTGGGGATGATCACCACCAAGAAATTATGAAGTTGTGGTCAGGGGAAACTACAACCAAGAAATTCTTGGTGGTTGTTGCCCCTCTTCATGACAAAAGGATTTCTCACTCCTGGGCCCCATGGTGGTCATTGTGCGAAGTCCCTTTGGGGCAGAGCGCTTGGTTGTTGTGCGGTATGACAAGGTCGGCCAGATGTCTCTTTCCCCATGTTGTCCCCACCCGACAGATTATTTTATATCCCCCCCCCCCCCCATGGATTGACTTCTAAAAGTTAAAAGTCTTCGAAAGTTCTCTTGGAAAAAAGTTTTTTGTTTGCTTGGGATAATTTTTCTCTGGTGACCACAGATGCAAAAAAGTAAAACATATAAAGAAATGGCTATTGATATTTGATTCATATGAAAGTGCTTCATAGATCTTCCAGTTTTGATAATTGGGTAGCTTTTCCTCAGCAACCACAAATGCAAAAGGTCAAAAAGCAAGAAATTGTCTGTTTTAGATAGGATTTTCAAATAGTGATGGCATTTTGAGTATCATAACACAACACTGAATTACAAATGACTTCAAAATTTTGCCCCATAGCAACGACCCTTGCAACAGGCTGTATCAGCTTCCAATTGAGGTGGAGCTTCAATATTTGGTTCATATGAAAGGTCTTTCAAAGCACTTTATGGATCTTACAGTTTGGTTGCTGGGGTAACTTTTCCCCAGCAAGCACAAGTGGAGAAAGGCAAAAGGAAGAAATAACTGTTTCAGGCATTATTTTCAAACAATAATGGTATTGGGAGAGCATAGATGTATAAGTAAGTCCAAAATTCAAAATTTCACTCCAAAGCAACCACCCTAGCAACAGGCTATATCTTTGCTTGTATTTGAGAAGGAGCGTTGATATTTGGTTCAATGAAGACGCATTGGAGGGACTTCGCACTGCTTCTCTTGTTCAGTCTCTTGTTCAGTAATTCAGCAGTGATGAGGGGTGAATACAGCTGAGAATCTCCGGGTGTCTCTGCAGTTACACCTCTGATCACTGCAAACAAATTCTTCGTAGTCACCCCAACGCCCACCACCCACCCTGGCAGCTGGTCAGTCGTCGTGTGGGGTGGAATGGGGCAACAGCTGCCACGATTTGGTGGCGATCACTCAGCTGCGATTTCGCGACGCGCCTGTGTTTACAGCTTTGCTTTCTTGTTTGCCCGAACCATTTATTTGCGGGCTGAACGCTGTGTACACTGACGCTGTTTTCTTGCAGCTGTTCGTGAAAGACAACCAGGCTGGCGAGGAGGTGACTCAGATCGACTACCTGTGCGTCATCGGAAGTCCAATCAGCGTCACCAACATGAGCGAATTCAAACGGGTAGGACATCTTCTGGATGTGGGGATATTTGTTCACGTCTGTGAAAGCCAAGAATTCCGTGGTGCATGTTCCTTGATGGAAAGTGCCCTTCTCACGCAGCGGACACCCCCACCCCCCACCGCACAGCCACACGGTGTGGTGCTTCAAAGGGATGAAGACCCGGGCCCCTCCCAGTAAGAAAACGGGGGTGGCAGTGGGTTGTATGAAGGAGGTAGGGACCCTTTATTCACGCCGTGAACACACTGACGGGGAAAGGCCAGATCAAAGCGCCCTGAGGATATGCCACTCGCACCCAGCCCGGCCAGATCAGTGTGTTTTTGAGACACCCACTGCCCTGCAAAAACAAGTTGTGCATCATTTGCTGTTGGATACGACGGCAGTTTGCGTACAGATGACATCTTTACGGGTTCTTAAGGGCCAGGTTACCTGCTCAGCGCGTGTCTACACTGCCAAGTGTTCTTGTTGTGATTCCTTTGTGAGAGTTTCGAAGCCTGCGTTCTCACGTTCTTTTCGCTTTGTTGACAGGTTGCCGGAAAGAAGGGGGAGAGTGAATGAAGATAATTGGTAGCCAACACGCCACTTGTGATGATTTTTCTCCCGACGATTGATTCCAGCGACTCCTTCTGTTGGTATTGAGTGATACGAGTTTCGCAAGGTTCGACTCAAACTCTTCATGTTCCTGTACAAGAATATTTATTTTCCCGGTAAATGCTTGTGAAACAGCGCAGTCTGCAACATGAAACGTTTGAACAACTAAACTACAGAGATGTACTGAACTCGTTTGCCTTTGTCCTTTGTGGATCTGGTGCAAGGCGATCGCCACTCGTTCGACCGCTGAAACGGCGGCTTCTCAGACAAACGGGCTCAGATTTTAGGTGGACGCTGCCGCGCGTAGTAATAGGGAGGATACCCACGAGGGTAGTTGTAATACGGCCAAGGGTACGGACGGCCCGATCTTGGGTATGGATATGGATACGGGTATCTTTGTGGTGCAGCCGTGCAGAAAATATTTGTGTGTGACTGCACAGCAGAGGTGGAAGCACTCACTTGAAGCCCTTGACCAGCCGTAGCGTACTGTGGTGCTGTAGTTGAGACCAAGGACGTTTGCGTTATGGGTTGGAAAATCTGCTCTATTGAGGGTAACCTTTGGGTTGCTGCGTGCTCCCTCGTGTTCGTTGCCACCGTCGGTGCTGCGGTCGCGCTTTGTGCTGTCGTGGTGCCCTGTGACTTCTCGAGTTCCTGCGTTGTCGCGTCTTCGGCCCCCAGTGTCAGACCACTCACTTGGGAGGCGACTGCGTCAGTCGCGAAGACTGCTTGCAGCGGAGCGGGAGAGAGCGAGCTGTTGACCAAGGTGACAGGAATCAAACCGATGTTGGAGCTCGTCAGTGCGAAGGCTTGCTGCAGAGGCTGTCTCTGTCTCTGCAGCACCTGTTGTGTGATGACCGGCTCCGAGTCGGGCTTCAGTGCAGTCTGCTGCACCAAGACTGGATTCGCACTGGCAGGGACTTGAATCAGTTGCACTGCATTCTGGTGCAGCGTCGGGCTGTAAACATTGGTGTTGGGCATTGCCAGGACGGTAGCGGGTGGCCGAACAAACGAAGTTCCACGGCTGTCGCTGCAGCCAGATGGAGCCAACAGAGACCGACTTTGCATGGCAACCACGTCACCGCTTCTGGAGGAACACAACGGCATTGACAAATCCACCTTGACTTTGCTGTTTATCTTGATCCGCTTGTTCGGGGGAGGCGCAGAACGGACGAGGGGGGCCGCCGCTCTCATCACTGCGGGAGCTGCTGTAGGAGCTCTGAGCATGTGCACAGTGGGAGGAGCTCTCACCATCGAGCCAGTAGGCGGTGGGTTGCTGGATGTCGGTGCACTGGGTCTTGTGATGAACACTGACTTTGCAGGTGCACTGGGTGTGGAGATAGGTCGAGGTTGTCCGATTTTTGAGACTCTTGGTGTGAACGTGGAAGCATTGACAGGCGGGTTGCTGATCGCGGATTCGACGTCCGATTCTGCGCTGAGACCCTCCTTCGGCAAAGTGACAGGGTCTGCTGAACCGATGCCGACACACAGAGCGGACACTTTCGCTTGACAGAAAGCAGCAAGCGTTGCCAGCGCTTCTTCGTCGGAGCTGTCGTCTGACAGATCAGCAGAAACCGAAAGAAACGACGGCTCTGCAGAACATGAGGGCTGCTCGGATTCCGCTGCAGAATAAGACGAAGGTGTTGCGGGAGCGAATGACTGGACTGACACAGGCAGTGCATCAAGTGGCTTGATTTCTGTCGCACGGACGCTGATCTCGGGCTGGACACTCTCCTCTGGTCGGACACTCTCTGGCTGGACGCTTTCCTCAAGTTGCACATGTACATCTTCCTCCGGCAGGTCACTTATTTTCTCTGCCTTCATGACGGGAACATTCGTTGCCACATGGAGGTTCGTGTCCGGTTGTCCAGAGATCGTTGTGTCGGCAGAAGTTTCTGGAACAGCCGAAGGACTTGAAGCTTCTGTGCAGTGTGTTTCACATGCACCCACGGGAGGACTTGTAACGATTTGAAACGTAATCTCGGTCGTGTCGCCCTGCATGGCGCATTCATCTGTGTCTGTGTCATTTTCAATGCATTCGTTTTCAAGGTTTGAAACTTGTTGTTTCCAAGACAGGTCAACTGGAGCGTGGGATCTGTCTTCAGCACCCTCTGCGAGCTCCTCTTGTGTCAGCACGGCGCATGGGTCGCCCACAGGCGACGTCATCGGCTGCCAGATGCTCGTCGTTCTTGACTGAGGCATTTTGGGCTGCTGTACCTCCAACTTCCAGCCATTGCCATCGCTGAGCGTGAACATGAGGTTCTCCAACACAGGTGACTCTTGATCACTGGCAGGCTGCATCTGACCACTCGGAGACCTCTTCTCACCTGATCGGGACACGTCTGGCTCCACCATGTCGTCCGCTGTCGGGGTGCACACTTGGTCCGAGAGGCGTCGTTTCTCGTCGCTGACCCGCAGTTTGTAATCGTCGTCGTTTGAGGCGTAGAAGCGCCACTGCGGTTTGTTGTGGTCAGCTCCGCTGTCGTTGCGCGCCACCTCCGGCTCTTCTGACTCATCATCTTTGGTCGTTTCCAAGACGAGAGTCAGTACACCTTCATCCGAATCCGCTGATGATACGAAAGAATACGAAGCTATCGCAAGAATTCTTGAAACCTCATTGTTTTCTGGGCAAGAAAAGGCAAAACGTGAGTGCAGACAGCTGTGAGCATTGCCACGAGATGCGGAAGGGCCCAGTCGAATTTTGGATTTCTTTGTTTTCGGTGCTGATCCATTTCTGGTGCTGACCAAACACGGGTATCTTTGAACCACCTGGATCTATTTTTATCGAGCTGATGACAACAACAGCGCGGAACAAGAATTTGGAAGGGGGCCTCTGATGCTACCTCGACCGCCATTGCAATAGTCCAATCCAAAACTGTGAAAAATAGGTCCCCGGCCTCGCGGTGATTTGCACATTTGGGTTGCTTTTTGGCATAAGCCATGAAATTGACCCTGAACCACTTGATGTAAATGGCACCTTTCAAAACTCTTTTGACCCAGCGAACCCAGCACCAGCAAACTCACGAACACAAGAAGTTCGGGCGGGAACCCTGATGGTCGCTCGTTTCTGGCCCCTGCTCTCCCGGAGAAACCCCAGACAGTTTCCTGCCACCATTCAAATAGCACACATGTGTGTGTTGTGTGTGTGTGTGTGTGTGTGTTGGGGGTATGGCCTAGTGGGTGGGTGGTGGGTCTGGCCAGGGGGTGGGGGCATCTGGCCCAGTGGTTGAGGGAGTATAGCCCAGTGGGTGAGGGGGGGGGGGCTCTGAACCAGTAGGAGTGGGCAGGGTGGGTCTGTCCCAGTGGGTGGGGGTATAGCCTAGTGGGTGGGGGGTCTGGTCCAGTGGGGGGGTGGGGGTACATTCCAAAGTTTGGACAGACACACACATGAATGCTACTATTGGTTTTCAAGCCATTGGAGGCACCTCGATGGCCGGCTGCGCGACCATCAATAAATTTAGATGTTTCAAGGAACAAGACAAACTACCTTCAAGCAGCAAGGGGCAGAAACCATGTGGACACCAGGTTTATATTGAAGATATGGATCAATTTGGGACCCTTTGGGGTTTTTGGCTCAATTGGGATTGAAGATAATGTGTCAGGAAGGGAAATGTCAAAAAGTTCAAATTGGGAGCAGATGGAAATTTGGGAGTTGATTGTACAAATTGCTCTATATCTCAGAAAGTACAAGTATTTGAAAGAAATTTTTTGTTGATGAAATGTGCAAAAGTTGGGTTTTGAAATGTAGCATTCATTTTTTTTTTTTGATTTGTGAAATTTTCTACATGGCTTTTAGGTGATGAAAATCAGGGATGGAAATGTCAATTTTATGAAATATTCAAAATAGTTATTTGGGAAAGTGTTGCATTCATTTGTTTGCAATTGGGCATGAGAATATCAGGTTTTTCCTTTCAAAATTTTTAAATTTCCATTCTTTTGGGTACATTGAAAAGGGTTCGACAGGTGCTCCCGAGAGATTTCGTTTCAAAATGCACAACCCAACATTTGGCGTCATCGGGAAAGTCCATCATATCACCGCGACGTCCATAAATTCTGGACGTGTAAATATCATCAAAGATCGATGAACAAAACAGACCACCCACTTTGCCTGACAGCCTCTCTTTGTTTGACAACATGCGCCATTGCTCACTTTCAGATACATCTTGATCTGCAGCGGGAAGTTGCACCTCTCACCCAGAAGCAACTGCCAGAAGCATCGCGTCATAACCGTCGCCAGGCGCCGCGCGGTGACGTCACATCAAATCGAAACTTTACTCACCCGAGTTCCCCTCGATTTTCATGTCAACCACGTGTGCACTGAGGCTCCTTTCCTTCTTCCGTGGTTTGTAGTAGGACTGCACTCGCTTGATCAGGTTGTCCAGGTCTGGTCGGTCCCGACGAAACAGAGGATGTTCGTAGATATGCAAAAATTTGTTGGAGTGCAGGACGTGACTGTAGCGCCTCCACACAGCATCGCACATGTTCTGCCGTTTGCAGGCACTTTTGAAGCCGTGGGCAGCCAAATTCTGTCGTATGGAGGTGAACTTGTCCCTGCCGAACACATCTGGGAAACTATTGGCCACCTGCCCCTGGATATTCCTCTTGTCGACCATGATGGCCTTGCCACTTGGATGCCACGACACCGTTGTGATGAGCGGATCGTCCAGTAAACTCCGCAACCGCCCAATGAACACATCTCGGTGCTTTCTTCTCTTCTTCAGCGTATTTCCCGTTACCTTAGCCTGTTCTCCTGCCATGATTCAGAACAAGACATGGATCTTTTCTTGATAGAAATGAAAACTGCGTCCGTGCTTCTTTCTGTAGGACGTTGTTTCGTTTCCACTGCGGTTGTCGAGCAACGCGCGATGTTTGTGCAGTGACGAAATGACGTCGTGACGTCACGAACTGTCACGTCGCTGTTTGTGGAAAACACTTTGGCGGGAACTTGCCCTCGACGAAGCGCGACCCGAGATTCGTACTGCAGTGAATTGAAGCAAATTCGTCGTGTGTCGGATCTTTTTTTTTTTGCCAAAATGACCACCTAAAGGCAGCCAAACTAACATCGCTACGTGAAAGGCTTTTACTTCGTCCAGGATAAACAGACACAGACAGACAGACTGGACAGTTTGTAAAGAAAGAAAGAAAAAAAGAAAGAAAGAAAGAAAGAAAGAAAGAAAGAAAGGAAGAAAGGTATGACCATCGGAAGACCAAAAACGGAGGCAGGAGTTTGGGGAAGGGGATGGGACTGATTTTTGCACCGGATCCAGCATTGGATCTCTCTTCAAAAGTTCGTCCTGACAACGATGCAAATTTGCATTGCACACTCGAGTTGGCACAAAACAGGGTGTCAGTCATTTTCAAGATCCTTTCCAGTTTTATTGAAGACAGGAAGTTTGCAAGAAGAATGAGAATGGACAGATACTTGGATGATTTTGCTCTGTTCGAATCTATTCGTGTTTCTGATAAGTTGTAGATGTTGACAGTGCTTGTTCTTGTGGAAGTCACGATTGGTGCTCATTTCTCGTCCCTTATTTCCTGTTTGCAGTTGGACGGAATTCTCCAAAGAGTCGACATCCCGACAGATGTAAAACTGAGAGGCACAGGCAGGGCAGACGAGATTTTCTCAGGCAAATGTTTCCTTGTCACGCATTTCCTGCTGTGATGAGGACAAACTTGGCTCAACAAAAGTGCCCGAAAAAAACCCATTGTAGCGTGACGGCAGATCTAAATGTGGGTTAAACGGACCAAAAAGTACAACAGTACGCTAGTACACCCGGGATGTCACTTTACTTTCGTGTTTCGTGAATTGTTTCAACAATCTGGGAGGAGGATGGAACTATGTTCTTGCGTCGGCTCTTCAGGAGGAAGGGCTCCTTGTCGGTAAGATTTTCAGACTCGAGGGGCACTGCAGCACAACGCGTGCAGCCGAGGGGCCTTGCGGGATGTTGACTGAATCACATGCCTTGGGGCTGATTGAATGTTCTGAATGTCCCAAGCAGTTGTTCCGAAGCTTGCGAAATCTTGTTTGTGTTTTACGCACAAAGCAAAACTCGTGCAACTTGCAAGCCAGTCAAGCTGACAGACCGTATCCACCCATGTACAAGTCGCGTCCACGTTTCAGATGCACCCCAAAAATTATAGTCCTTGTTTGGGATTGTTCCGGTGCTATGAAATCAATAAAAACTCACACCCATACATGCGCACCCCAACTTTTGATGCCAAATGTTAAGGCAAAAAGGTGCGACGAAAACACGGGTGGGTACGGTACACAAAGGATGTCGATCAAAAAGATCACCCACACACGATCAATTGCTTGTTTGGCCTGACGAGAAAACCTTTGTGTCAGTTCAAATTTGAACTCCAACCACGCGTTGCGTCCGAGCTGTTGCCATTGGTGTTTGAGTTTCTAGAGCTTGGATAACTTCACTGTTCACACGTCAAGAGCTGTTTCTTCTCCAGTAGACAAAGGCACAAGAGCCAGGATTGTTCACAGGTTCAGAAAGATTGCTCGATTCTTTTCAGAACAACCAAAAAATCAAGAAGTTTGAAGATTTGTCCCTTGGGGTTCCACTTTTGAGAGGCATGACATCATGCGGGATAGAAAAGCCAACGCAAATACAGAAGACAGCCATCCAACCCTGTCTTCAAGGTAAATTAGCGCACAGGAGTGACCAACAATAAAAAATTCTCCTTGCCTGTGGTCGCGGACCCAAGGTTTTTCTCCCGAACGTGCGCCGACCCAAAAAAGATTTCACTCCGAATCAAGTGCAACCACAATATTTACGAAACTACGAGTACGATGTCTGACCACTGAAGGGACGCACACATTCACACTTAAAGAAATCCGCGCAATGCTTTCCTTTTTTTCTGGCAGGAAGAGATGTTATCATTCACAACTCAGACAGATGTGGAAAGAGTACGGCGCTCAACATCGCGATTCTGCAGAACATCGATCTCCCTGTGCGGCAGTGCCAAGCCTTGATCCTGTCCTCCGGCCGAACCGAAGCTCTGGAAAACAACAGGGTGAGAGACAAAACAACACCACATTGTTCAACGCATCTCTGCTGAGCAAAGAATGCGAGGGAAAAGAGATAAACGTCAGCACATGGACAGGGTGGAATCGCACAAACCGTCAAAGTTTGTCGTTTTGAAGTGCACTCTCGTCTGAGTTATCTCGTCTGCACCACAATTCCAGATGTTGGAAGGGTTGGGGCAGGAAATGGAAGGTCTGCGATGCTTGCCCTTAATCGGAGGGAAGCAGGTGCCCGTGGATGGTGGGTGCGTGTCCACAGGAGCTCACCTCATCAACTGCACACCGGGCTGGTCCAGGGACCTCATTGAAGAGGGTTACATAGGTATGCTGCAGGCATGGCCTCAAAACTCCGTTGAACTTGATTCCCTTCCTTGTCCCCTTGTTTGTGACTGCATGTGATGAGCCATAATTATGCACACACTCTCTCTCTCTTTCATCTTCAGAAACAAATGAAATTAAAATGCTCGTCATCGACAACTTCAACGATATGATCGTGGAGAGAAACAAAGAAGACCTCAAGGTCATCAAAAAGAATTTGAACACGGACGCACAAGTCTTCATCGCGTGCAGAGTTCTGACCCAAGAAATTCTGGACATCTGTCGAACTCTCACTCACGATCCTCACATTTGTCATCGCTAGGTTGTAAACTTGTGTCCTGATGGACATTTGTGACGAATGTCTGTCTGGTTCCTTGTACATGTCTGTTGTGATAAGATGTGTGCAAGGCAAACTGGGAGTTAAAGTGGTGCGGAGGACAGCACGATTAACGCAATCCTTGCCCGAATCGCTTCGCTGAGCAACGCCAAAAAGTGGGAAGCAACGAAAAGAACATGCAGACATGCAAACAGTTTTGTGAAGACGAATGGATGTGATTTCAGAGATTGTGTAAACACGTTGAAAAATTTGTCTACGTTGCGGCAAAAATGGGCCTGAGTTGCTGCAAATACACAGAGTTGTTTGTTGAAGGCATTGTCAATGTTGTCGAGTTTCTATAGAAACTAAGAACAGCTTTTTGTTCACGCTTTCCTGAATGTGTACTGTTTTCACATCAATCTATGTTTTATTTAAGAGCCTGACGTACTTTTGTGCTTCAAGCACGTGCCGCCGCATTTCGTCAAAGTAGACGCACATCTCATCAGATCTTTTACAAATCAGCGTGCGCACTTGATCAGACTTATGTGGTTCAAGCGTGAATTAAGTTTTGTTGCCAAAATGGCAAGACCAAACTGTTCCGTTGTTGGTCATTGTCCAAAGCACTGTGGGGAGATCTTTCTCGTGCGCTGCTTTCGCCTGATGACGCGAACGAAGAAGCGAGTTGTCGTCAAACGTGAAATGGGTTCGAGCCTAATGTAGTGCAGAAATGATGTGAAAGTGATCAACTGTCGAAGATTCATCTGCGCAAAAACCAAACACGACACGGCGGTCACGTTCGATTTTCACGTCACTTTTGTGTGTCGTTGTCTTCAATCTCCATGTCGCAACGTGCGGCATTTTCCACCACAAAATGTAAATCCAGCTGGTTGCTTTGAGCTGGATTCAATATTCGACAATGCTGGACATGTAACAAAGGATACACAGATTCCATGCAGGAGTGTTTGTCAGTTCAACAACAACAAAGCTATTCTGTCATTTTCACATCACTTGGCCAGTTTCTCCCGTGAAGCAACACAGTTGGGAAATTGTGCCTGGAGCTTAACGTCAAGAAAATCAACTCACTGAAAGCTCACAACTTTCTGCCGAACTCTTGTCATCTCGCCGCCTCCATGGTCTCCGGAAAAGACAAAAGAACATGAACCAGGTTTTGACATGCACATCGCTCTTTTGGCTACTTGGTTGTTGGAACACCGTTGGAGCTGGTAAGTGGACCCTACGTACGTAGATGGGACCCATGCAGTTGACTCTTGAAGCCAGAAAATTTCGCTTTGGGTTTGTTGTATGAGGAGAGCGATGCAAGGGTTCTCCACACCAACCCTTTCGCACAGTAGACTGCGGCGCGGGTGAGGAGCCGAGCGGAGACACGTGCGCGCCTTGCGCCGAGGGTTTCTACAGCGACCAGAACAGCACGGCGCCCTGCGCTCCGTGCGCGTCAGGCAGCACGACCGAGACCACCGGAAGCACAGCAGAGTCCGACTGCAGTAAGCTGACAATTCAATCTCCTTCGCTCAAGCTCACCACATCACTGGTCGGTTTTCTTGGGGTTCCTCTTCAAAAATGGACCGGGTGGGCTCGCGTGACTTGTGTGAAAAAGGGCCACTGAGCCAAGCCATGGCCCACCGTTTTTGACTTCCTCCAGTCCCGGCACCGGAAGTTTGTGGCAGGAGTACAGGCCTTCGTCGAGTTTCGCTCAGAATGCGATGACTTTCAGCCCCGTGATCACAAAAGCACAAATCTCAGAGCACTCAGGAGGGGACTATCTCCTCTCGGGATTCCTCACGCAATCCCAGCCAGGCTGGGGAGTGTATCGAGGCGCACAGCTCCAAGTTCGGACTGTCTCAGACCCCAATCCTGCGGCACGGCATGCACGGTCTCGGCGCGAGTCTTCCTTCTGAACAGCATCAAGCGAAAGCAGGAGACCACAGCTGCACCTTGTGCAGCACGGTCGGGAGGGTCCGTCAGCTCTCCGCTGAACCACTCGCAGGGTCTTGAGGAGGCAGATTTAGACGTAGTGAACCCAGAATTGGTGCCGGAACCGCGGGGCCCTACGTTTGCGCACAGAGGATCTGGTGTCAGTGCCTGACATGAGACAGGACATCAGTGACGTGACGTGCAGTGTTGGTGTCGGTGAAACAGAAGGCGCATCGCTGTCTTCCTCATTGTCGTGCACAGTGAAGCCATGAAAGCGCCGGTCGTCGAAACAATCGAGAAACATTTGTTTGTTGGTTTGCTCACGCCCAAAAGGATTTGTTCGAGACAGGGGGAACTGTACCAATCTTGCGTCACACTTCTAATTCACCACGCGTGCCGAAAAATTCTGACCAACCACACAAAAAACAGTTCGATCAAGCCAGAGACAAAGGAACTCTGGTGGTTTGTTGCAAAAGGCTTTGTCCCCACAGCGCGTGTGTTTTGAAAAGTGGACCCAAACCAAAATCCTCTGCTGCCTTCAACTCAAAATCTCTGTTCCTTCTCTGCACTGACTCAAAGCACTCCTCCTCAGAATGCAGCGCAGGGTACGGGTTCGACAGTGCCACGAGCACGTGCATTGCCTGCACTGAAAGCAAGTACAAGTCAGACATTGCGGACAGTGAGTGCCTGGACGTTCCGGAAGGGGCCAGCGTGACAGGCGACCTCATCGTCAATCGTGGCAACACTGGATTCAGTGAGTTCCTTCAGTCTCCTCATACCTCAACCGCAAGAACAATTTTGTCCAGTGTTACGACAACACCCGCATCTTTCGCAAAGAAGAACATCTGTGCCAGCTTGCTTCTCTGGAGGAGCCTTTTCTGGTCCAAAAATAGATCTACCACCAGTTTTCACAAGTTGTGACCAAACGGACGGGTTTGTAAAGAGAAGGCTTCCTCTTGTTCCAGAGTGCGTTGCAGGATTTGGCCTGCAAGACAACGATACGTGTGTAGCCTGCACGGGAAACACGTACAAAGCTGAGCTCGGCAACACCGAGTGTCTCCCGCTCCCACCTGGTACCACAGTCACACTGGAACTGGTGGTGGACGGTGGAAACACAGGATACCGTGAGGATAATTGTTGGTTGGTTGTCTTTTGGTATCAATCAATTCGTGAAATGTCCTTGAAAATCAACACCTGCATAATTTTCCGAACTTCAGAATGCAATGCAGGGTACGGACGCGAAAGTAACAGGGACCTGTGCGTCGCCTGCACGGGGAACTTGTACAAGACTGATGTCGAGGACTCTGTTTGCCTCGAACTACCACCAGGAACTGCAGTTCCAGAAGAACTGGTTGTTGAGGGTGGAAACACCGGATTCGGTAGACCAATATTGCAATCTTTTCGTGTGTTGCGGAAGACAAGCAAACTTCTCTATCATTCACAGTGAACAAGTCGTAATCAACAAAACACTTGCAGAATGCGCAGCAGGCTTTCAACGGGACGCCGAGAGCAACTGCACGGCCTGCACGGGAGATACCTACAAGTCCGACATCGGCGACACCGCCTGTTTGTCACTCCCACCCGGGACCAGTGTTCCCGAGGACTTGGTGGTTGAAGGCGGAAACACCGGCTTCAGTAAACACACCTCTTTCTCTGAGAATCCATCATGTGCAAAGTTTCTCTGTTCTTCAAATAAGATCAGGTTGCATGACACCGTTTTTCACGTCAAGCGTGGCGTTGCTTCAGGGAAGCGAGCACAGGAGGCTGCTGGAACGTGGTTGTCTTCCCTCAGGATGCAGCGCGGGGTTCGGGAAGGAGGCCGAAGGAGCCTCCTGCTCGGTTTGCACAGGCTCCACGTACAAACCTGACATCGCCGACTCTCCTTGTCTGGATCTTCCGGTTGGAACAACCGTCACTGCAGATTTTGTGGTGAACGGTGGGAACACAGGATTCGGTCAGTGAAATTCATTTGAGATGTCCCAAAGTGGTTCCATTTCATCTTTCCTTGCCAGACACGTCCATATTTTCAGACGAGTGGTCAAGTTTTCCTGTCTGAAACAAACAACAGCAACGTTCTTGCTGTGCTGAATCGGAGAATCTCCTGTCTTGCCTGTTTCAGAGTGCAGCGCTGGCTTCGGACTTGCTCAGGACAGCTCCACGTGTTCTGCCTGCACAGGAGACACGTACAAATCTGAGATCAACAACACGGCGTGTCTGACTCTGCCACCCGGAACCAGTGTCCCTCAAGATTTGCAGATCGATGGCGGAAACACAGGCTACAGTAAAATGTTTCAAAGAAAAACTAAATGTTCACTTGAGAAGTTGTCAGGCAATCACTGCTTTCCACATGAGCGCCTGAACTTTTTGTAGGATGCAGTGCTGGATTTGCACTGGACAACGAAACAAACTCCTGCGTAGTATGCACGGGAGAAACTTACAAATCAGAGATCGCAGACTCAGACTGCCTCCCGTTACCAGCAGGAACCAGCGTGCCTACCAACCTCGTCGTGAATGGAGGCAACACCGGCTACAGTGAGTACGCAGAAGAGTACACGCACTTTTTTCTCGCGTCTTGGGGTTCACCTTTTCGCAGTGGCATGTCACTCCGCTGTTGTCGGTCATTTCAGAATGCAGCCAGGGATTTGGACTGAATGAAGCCACAGAGACATGCAGTGCTTGTACAGAAAACACTTACAAATCTGACATTGCTGACACACCGTGCCTGACATTACCAGACGGGACGAGCGTCCCCAGCGACCTTGTTGTCGACGGTGGAAACACTGGATACCGTAATTTTCTTGCCACTCGCAGACATTTCAGATGCTCATGCAGATGCAGTGCTGCTGGCAAACTGTCACTGTTCACACCAACCAGCACGAGTTTTCGACTGCAGACATCACGGTTCTCCACTCGTTGTTTGTTCAGGGTGCAGTGCAGGATTTGGACTGGAAGCGGCAACAAACTCGTGTGAGGCGTGCACGGGTGCGACGTACAAGCCTGACGTCGCGGATTCCGCTTGCCTTGCCCTTCCAGTCGGGACGAGCGTCACTGGGGAACTGGTCATCGACGGTGGAAACACAGCCTACAGTGAGCATGCACCGCCTGCTCTGGCTCACATAAGCGTGCTCTCACACTCTCGATGACGCTCTTTTGCAGCCTGTGTCAAAAAAGACCTCCAAAATTTTAGCATGTGTTTCAATATCGTAATACGGCCTCCACAAAATACACAGAGTGCAGCACCAAGAATATTCAACTCTGCTTGATTTCATAACTTTGTTCAGAAATTCCCAGGCAACATTTGTTTGTTTCAGAGTGCAGTGCAGGGTTCGGACGGAACACAACCGAAGACACCTGTGCTGCTTGTACCGGAGACACTTACAAATCTGAGATTGGCGACACGGCTTGTGAAGCTGTTCCACTCGGAGCGACCGTCACAGCGGATTTGATGGTCGACGGAGGAAACACTGGTTACCGTGAGTGACCTGATGCTCAGAATCGCACATTTTGCGGTGGATGCTGGAATTTTTCTTCTTGGGGCACATCCTTGCTGATCTTTGGGAACAAGTTTTTATTTTCTCCAATTTCTTTACGCAAATAATGGCTTCTGGTGCATGTTCTGTTTTCTGTTCTTAGAATGTAATCCGGGATATGGATTTGAACTGAACTCCGGGGCGTGCGTAGCGTGTGAAGGAAACACATTCAAGTCTGACACTGCGAACACACCCTGTGTTGCCCTTCCTTCAGGAACGAGTGTGACTCCAGATCTGGTTGTAAATGGTGGAAATACTGGCTTCGGTAAGTGTGCACACGCATGCACACACCACATGAAAGTTTCAACATTTGGGTGGATGGCATTTTGACGCCTGATGTCTTTTTGTTTATGTTTTGTGTTTGTTCATTGATTTTCGCAGACATCTTGGTACCTGCGAAGACTTGTGTGACAGCACATTTTCTCGCTGGCAACAATCTTGCAGTGGGAGATTTTCTGTGGGGATGCCATGCTGGTGCTTGAGGGGCACCGTGGGGCGTCATGGGGAAGCAGCGGAAGTGCCACAGGGTGCGGCACAAGAGGGTGCTGCAAGCGGTACCACAGGGGCACCACAGGGACTGCTGGGATGTCTCTGGCAATTCGATATCGTGATTGGAGCAGGATGCCAACAAGAAAAACAAAACGCACGATAATGGATTCACGCTTCTCGTGGACAGGACAAATGTTCTCTTTGATCAGTGTGCAATGCTGGGTTTGGTCGTGACGACTCCAATGTCTGCACGGCCTGCGTTGGGGAAACGTACAAGTCTGACATCGGCGACGAGCCGTGTGCGGCGCTGCCGGGCGGGACGAGCGTCCCCGCGGACCTGGTGGTGGACGGCGGGAACACCGGATATAGTGAGTCGCTCTCCGTGGATGCTGCACGCGTTTCCCGTTGTTGTCGAGTTCACGAACACTTGTCACTGACGAGCAGAAAATAAATAGAAACACCCTGGAATTCCTCAAGCACACTTCACACGTTTGTGATTGTGAAACAGGATGACGTGTTCGCTCTTCTGTCTTCGTCAGATTGCAGTGCGGGGTTTGGGCTCGACTCAGCAGCGGGCTCGTGCACAGCCTGCACGGGTGACACGTTCAAAGCAGACGTCGCCGACACCGAGTGTTTGGCGCTTCCCAACGGAACAAGTGTGCCCGCAAGTTTGGTCGTAGCCGGAGGAAACACCGGCTATCGTGAGTACTCAACCTCCGTTTGTCTCAAACTCGAATGAGCGTGAAACCAAAATTTTGAGCAAATGTTGTTTTTCTTCTGTTCACAGAATGCAGTGCAGGCTACAAGCTGAACGCGTCAACAAACAGCTGTGTCGCTTGCGCTGAAAATAGCTACAAATCGGAGATCGCTGACACGGACTGTGAGCCTCTTCCTCCTGGAGCGACCGTGACTGGCGACTTGGTCGTCAATGGAGGAACCATCGGATTCAGTACGTTCCTTTGCTTCATCGTTCATTCTGAACATCCAATTTTCTTGTTGGATTGCTTTGTTCTGAGACTAACAAGTGCATCAGAAAAGCCATGTTTTTTCTGCAGAATGCAAGGCAGGGTTTGGGTTTGAGGAAACAACGGGCACGTGCTCTGCCTGCGTTGAGGCGACGTACAAGTCGAACATCGCCAACACGACGTGCCTGGACCTTCCGCCGGGAACCAGTGTCCCGGCCGATCTCGTCGTGGAAGGTGGCAACACAGGCTACAGTGAGTACGGGGACGAACCGAACCACCAGCTCATCATAGAATTGACCCACAGATGCAGCAGAAACTAAGCATGTCCTGTCGTTTGCCCATTTCAGGATGCAGTGCAGGATTTGGGTTTGACAACGAATCAAACTCTTGCTTCGCCTGCACAGACAACACGTACAAATCGGACATAGCTGACAATGCATGCCTTCCTTTACCCAGTGGAACAAGCGTTCCGGCACATTTGACCATAAATGGAGGCAACACTGGATACCGTGCGTGATTCTCCGGGTTTTGTCGAAAATTACTGACACATGTGACAGTTCTCAACGATGTCTTTGCTCAATCCTGTGCTGGTGTTCCGCAGAGTGCAGCCCAGGATTTGGACTGGATGAAAACACGCGCACGTGCACTGCATGCACAGGAGAAGTGTACAAATCTGACATTGGGGATACCCAGTGCGTTCCACTGCCACGAGGAACCAACGTGCCAACTGACCTGATCATCCATGGAGGGAACACGGGCTACAGTGAGAACATTCTCAACTATGATTCTTTCATCAAGCGCAGAGCAAGCAATCAGCCCCAACAGAAGAAAGCGTACAATTATTTCAAATTGTGCCCAAAATATTCAGTCAAGTACAAACAATTCGATGGAAAGAATTTTATTCTTTCAGTGCAGCAAGGGTTGCTTGAAAGCATCAATCAGAGCTTGCATGTCATTGGTGAAGTTTTTCTCCAAGCGTGTTGAAAAGAGCGTCTGACCTTTCAGAGTGCAGTGCTGGATTTGAACTGACTGAAACAACCAGCAACTGCACGGCGTGCACAGGAGACACTTACAAGTCCGACATCGCCGACACGGCCTGTGAGGTGCTGCCATCAGGTGCCACTGTCCCTGCAGATCTGATCATAGACGGAGGAAACACAGGATTCAGTGAGTGGCGAACAGCTTTGGTTGTGTTGTTCCAGGCAATGAACTTTCAGTGAACGACGACACGGGTGATTTTTGTTGTCCACAGGATGCAACGCTGGATTCGAACTGATTGACACCACAAACACATGTGCAGCGTGCGTGGGCAGAACGTACAAGCCGGACATCGCGAATACTGCGTGTCTTCAACTCCCTCTGGGAGCCAGTGTCCCCGAGAATCTGGTCGTTCAAGGCGGAAACACCGGGTATGGTGAGTGTCAGAATGAAAGGGAACCAAATGCGTGGAAAATTAGTGCTGCTATGGCCAGCGGCTCTGTTTCTAGGCGTAAGTAACAATGAGTGGTGTTCTGCTTGATCCTTCAGAGTGCAGCCCTGGTTTTGAATCCGACGTCAACAGCACGTGCATCGCCTGCACAGGCAACACGTACAAAGCTGAGATCGGGAACACGCCGTGTCTGGATCTCCCCCCAGGAACCAGCGTCACGGGAGACCTGGTGCTGGACGGGGGAAACGCGGGCTTCAGTAAGTACACGCCACGCGGCCTCTTGTGGCTGTCATTTGTGTGCTCGTACCAAAAAGGAAGGCTCGAGGAAATGTCTCTGTATTGTTTCAGAGTGTAACGCAGGATATGGTTGGAACCAAGATACAAACACGTGCGACGCCTGTTCGGACAACACGTACAAGTCGGACATGGGCAACACTGCGTGCCTCGAGCTTCCTCACGGAACCGTCGTGCCTGAGGACCTCGTGGTGAACGGCGGCAACACAGGATACGGTGATTACTGAGTGCAAGCTACATGGAACAGAAATTATTTTTTCTTTCTTCCAAAAGCTTTGTGCTGCGAGTTTTCGTTTCTAACCCTCGTGGATACAAAAAAGCACTAGCTTCAAGCAACTTTTCACCATTTCCAAGCCGGAGAGCCAGGATACGAGATTATTTCCACAACAGAACAGGCAATGTGAAACGAGCCAGGCTGTTAGAGTCAACTGGAACCCAAACCTTCTCCCAAAAGAGTACCAGTTGAACATTGAGAGCCCCTCGCTTTGAGAGTTTTGACCAGAAAAAGAACGATGGCATATGGCCGTCCAAATCAACCAACGGACTTCACCGAGGCCACAATAAAACATCTGAATGCGACCTACTTTTGCAGTCTGACATTTTGGTTCTTGCAGAATGCGACGTGGGCTTTGGCTTCGATTTGAACACGGGGACATGCGAGGCCTGCACAGGTGCCACGTTCAAGTCAGATGTCGGAGACACGAGCTGTTCGGATCTCCCCCGGGGCACGGCCGTCACACCGGAACTGGTCATCAACGGCGGAAACACTGGATACGGTGAGAACAGACCTGGTCTCCACTCCAAACCAGCAACCTCTACGTATGTGGCCAATGTGCAACAATAGGCTGTTTTAGCAAACAGCTCCGTAGGCGTAACACGTATACGTAAACTCAACTGGTCAGGTTTTGATTACAGAGTGAATTTTTCTGTGGACTCTTCCAAGAGAGGGGAGTTGCATGTGAAAGCTACATGCTACGTGTACGTTTTGCGGCTACAGAGCGTGGTGCTAAATCTCCCCAATAACGCAAAGTTTACTTGACATGTCGTGAGCAGAATGCAGTGCAGGGTTTGGGTACGACACGACAACCGACTCGTGCGCGGCCTGCGTCGGAAGTTCCTACAAATCCGACGTTGGGGACGCAGCCTGCGAACCGCTACCAGAGGGAACCAGCGTGGCGAAGGACCAGGTGTCTGATGGCGGCAACACAGGCTACAGTCAGTACCTCCACATGATTGACGGAAACTACAGGGCTCCTCAAAAGTGAAAATCTGTTTTGATTGAGCAGTATTGATTGGACTTGCGATTACATTCAGAGTGCAGTGCAGGCTTTGGACTGGAAGAAACCGGAAACACGAGTGTCTGCACACCCTGCACTGGAGATACGTACAAGTCGGAAATAGCTGATTCGGTTTGTTCGTCGCTTCCATCAGGGACGAGCGTCACGCAAGATCTTGTCATCGACGGTGGAAACACAGGATACAGTAAGGAATTGGCATTGGGGACAGTTCAGCCTCTCGGTTCTTAGTTTGTAAATTGTACTCAATATTTTTCCATTGTTCACACAGAGTGCAACGCTGGGTTTGGCCTTGATGACAGTAGCACCTGCACAACCTGCACAGGGCCGACCTACAAACCTGATATTGGTCTCACTGCCTGTCTGAATCTTCCCACTGGAACCACAGTCCCGTTAAATCTCGTGATTGATGGCGGGAACACAGGATACGGTCTGTCTTGCATCACAATACACACATGTGATTTATCAGTTCAACTACAGCAGATTTGATTGATGTGTCACGCAAAACGTGCTTCTCGTCGGGCGCAGAATGCAGCGCGGGGTTCGCCCGAGATGACAGCAGCGCCTGCACAGCCTGCACTGGAGACACGTACAAGTCGGAACCTGGCGACACGGCGTGTCTCGCTCTGCCCGCAGGAACCAGCGTCGCCGCGGACCAAGTTGTCGACGGTGGCAACACAGGATACAGTGAGTACTCGTCGTGGTGGAGAACATTACTGACCTCCGAATGGCAGCACTAAACATCTTGCGTGTGGTCAGAAGAGTCTGAGAGTCTCACCCCGCATGATTAATACCTGCATTTTGTCACTTGATACATTCTGTTCGTGTCGCATTCAAAGGGTGCAGCGCAGGCTTCGGGACGGACGACGGCGGCACCTGTAGCGCGTGCACCGGCGACACGTACAAACCGGACGTCGCCGATTCGCCCTGCCTCGCCCTGCCAACCGGAGCCCACGTCCCTGCAGACATGGTCTTGAATGGTGGAAACACTGGTTTCCGTGAGTGTGACTTGCTGTTGTCTCAGTGAAAATCGAGAAACTTGCGCAGGATAAAGTTTTAAGACACGAGCAATCGCTGTTTCAGTGTGTAACGCTGGATTCGGAGGAGCCAGCTGCGACGCCTGCGGTGAAGACAAATACAAACCTTCCGTCGGAAATGAAGAGTGTTCAGATGTACCTGACAATTCAAGTCCATCCAGTGACAAAACAACATTCTGTGAGTTGATTGCAAGACTCTGTGAGAGTAAGACAGACCACGAACATCCGTAAACAATCCAAAATTTGATTGTTTTGAGAGATGTTTTCTGCTGTTTTTAGTATGTGACGCCGGGTACACGATTGAAGGAACTTCTTGCCTTCCTTGCGAGGTCGGACACTACAAGAGCACATCTGGCAACGAGCTGTGCAGCGCCTGCCTCGAGAAATTCACGACAGAAGGAACAGCGTCCACTGCTGCTGATCAATGCAGTGCGTCCTGACCCCGTGAAGTGAAATGGCCTCACAAGCGCAACAGATTCGTGTAGATTGATTAAAATTCAAAACGTCACTCATTCGTCATGTCTCCAGAATGTTCCGCCGGATATTTCTTGGGCACGGATGGCTCGACCTGCGTCGACTGCGCGACAGGAACCCACAAGGTGGCGCTGGGAAACGACATCGCTTTGTGCGTGGCCTGCAGTGACGACGGCTCCAAGACGACACGAGCGGCTGGAAGCTCTTCTCCAGACCACTGCGGTACAACACCCAAGCACACTGCAGCCGTCTCAGTGTGAACGAAAAGGTCTTTCGATGAACACGTTCTCTGGTATTTTAGTGTGCAAGGAAGGCTACACGCTGGTGGACGGGTCGTGCTTACCCTGTGAACTGGGGATGTACCGAGACTCGCTGGACGCCGAGTCATGCACGCCGTGCTCGCAGGACGGATCCAGAACCACCGAAGCCGAAGCAGCGACCCAAGCTTCTCTTTGTGGTGCGTTCTCGAATAGCTAGGTCGCGATGAGTCAACTGATGAAACCGATTAAGTTCCACCAACGTCTAAATACGGTGTTTTTGACCCCAAGACGACAGATCAAGAACATAAAGTATTGAAGGCGCCCGTCCGACTGCATTCACTCCAGGCTCTGATCATTTTGGCTGGTGCGTGTTGGTTCTGTGCCAACTCTAAAATGTTGGTGGGACTCCTGCTGAAGGCAACTGTGTTTCCTGAAGTCCTGGTAGCTATCTTGGTCAGCCTCTTATTCCTGCATCCATCAGGGTAGCAAGCGAATCCCTGAAACATTAAAGCTCCCCCTTGAGACGCCTTCGTGGGAGTCCACCAACGCGCCAACTACGCTGCAGATGTCAGAATGACGCGGCTGCCAAGACCACGCAATCACGCAATTGAGAATGTAGCCCCCTTCTTTCGTCAAAACTGCAGTTGATGTTTGCAGTGTGCAGTGCCGGGTACGGAGGAACTGAGTGTGCAGCCTGTGGTGACGACAAGTTCAAAGCGAGAGCCGGAAACCAGGAGTGTTCGACCGTCCCCGCTAATTCCCGTCCAGACAACACCAAAACCAACTTCGGCAAGTCGTGTCTGCGCCAGCTTCATGCCTGTCACGATTGGCCAAGGTTTTTGTTCTGGCCGTCAGTTTCTCTGCTCACTAAACGCCTTGCTCAGACTAGTTTCTGTCTGCAGAATGCAACCCAGGGTTTTACGGAGTGAACGATCAGTGCACGGAATGCCCGGTTGGGAAGTACAAAGCTGGGCCCGGGAACTCGGCGGATCTGTGCGTCTCCTGCGAGGGCGACGTCCTCACCAGTCCACTGGGATCCGCTGCAGCTGACGCCTGTGGTCAGCACTCTTTTTGAGAAAGTTCCTTTCGCTGCACCTGCAGAACAAACACATGCGCATGTAGATTCGCTCTCAGTTGTGCAAGTACGAGCAAATCTGTTGTTGGAACACACACTGACTGACTCACGCACGCACGCACGCACTCACTCACTCACTCACTCACTCACTCACTCACTCACTCACTCACTCAATCACTCACTCACTCACTCACTCACTCACTCACTCACACCAGAGACTGCTGACGTCATGTTTTAGTGTGCCTTGCTGGTTACTACTCGGCCAAGGGAGCCTGCTACCAGTGCAGGATCGCCACCTACCAGAGCGACATCGGTCAGAGCTCGTGCGTCGCGTGCACTTCGCCCAACACGACCAACTCGCCTGGCAGCGCGTCCGCAGCCGATTGCGGTAACGTGCCTCGTGACTGAACGACAAGCCCTGACCCTGATCACCACGAAAGTCGCGAAAAAAACTCGTGGACAAGACCAATACCAAAGTTGTTTGTTCCTAATGAACAAAACCCAACACAGAGCCAAACATCCAGCTGGTCTTTCTTTCACTTCTGTCGAAGTTCGCAACGTGCGATTCTGCACGTGTCTTCCTCCGGTTTCTACTTTTGACATTTCGGATCGACGTGTTTTCAGTTCCTCCGCCCAACACAGTGACGAGCAGAATCAACGCGGTCATCAGAATGACGGAACAGACCTTCAGCGAGAAGCTGGCCGACAAGACGAGTGAAGACTATTTGGACTTGGCTGGACGGGTGTTGGCTTCTGTGAGTCCCTTGCACCACAATGGCTCAACAAACCTTTGTTCAGATTCGGACATTTTTGGCTCTCTGCATGCTTTCTTGCACCTCTTTCAGTGCAACGAATTTTTGACGAGGAAATACGACGCAAAGTCGAAAGGTTGCACCGATGTGACATTCAGGTAAATAACAAATCAAGAAAAGCAGAAAATACAACCAACACCTCCACTCCACCTCTTCTGAATGAAATCGGTGTCAGCACACTTTGTGGCGACGAGGGCAAAAATGTGAACCTGTCCACAATGCCTCTCTTGTGGTAACGACGCTTTCCCACAACTGTCACGATTCCGAATGCGATGTACGACTCAGAAAAGTTTGTAATGTTGTCAATGTGTCCGTGGTCATCAAAGGAAATCGTAGAGTTCGAACCGAAGGCTGCTTCTGCCGATTAAAGACTGGGATCCAACCGAAAGAGAATGAACGAATCTGACACGAACTGAATGACTGCGCAAATCTATTTGGGGAAGCCAAAGCTCTCGGAGTTGAACAGCTGCGGCGCAATTAAACAACAGAACAATTTAAGTGAAGTTGACTAAACCGCTTAATTAACAGCAGCATAAAAAAGGCAATTTGCATCCTTCTGAGTTCGGTGCAAGACGTGCATGTCCCGCACGAATCCTGACTCCACTGCACTTGAAACTCGGTGTTGCAGCCGGGGCAGCGTCGTGGCGACGATGGAGCTGGTCTTCACTGACCCGGGCGTGCAGGACAGCAACGTGGCCGCGGACCTCAAACAGTCCGTGGAAGCGGGAGCGTTTTCCAACGTCGGAGCCATCGACGCTGAGTCCATCACAGCAGCGACTCACGTCGGTGAGATTGACTGACAAGCTGCTAATTCGCAGATCGCTTCACTTGTGCGTTGTTCCTCATTCGAATCGTGAGCCCCTCATTTACCACATCCGTGTTGTCATCCTGATCGCTACACTCATCCACGGGAATTGCAGACCCGCCGGAGGAGGACGACAAGAATAAGACGGCTGTCATCGTCGGGATCGTGGTCGGCGCGGCGGTGGTCGCAGTGCTGGTCGTCGCCATTCTCGGCCTGCTCTACAAACAGCACAACAACAAGAAACTCAAGGGGCACTTCAAAAGCGGCTCAATAGAGCCTGATCCAGGTGGGAAAACCATCCACACCATCCACGCCTGAACCCCTGAGCCTGACCCGGCCGCCCCGGATCTCCGAGCATGACAACTTTCTCAGGTTGGAATCGGCGTCCTGCGGCGGTCGCTGCCGCCTCATACCCAGCTTCGTCCGTCCCAACAAATAGGTGATGAATGTCGTGGACAGGCTTCGTTCTCCGTGGTGACTGCGGTGAAGCTGTGATGATCCTCGAGATGATGAATCCCCTGGAAATATGAGTCTCGAGACGTGATTCAGAGTTTCACTCAAACTGTTCTGTCTGCCTCCTTACTGACCCTCCAGGTGGTCTGCACACGCCGCAACTTCGACACACGGGCGTCTTTGCGTTCAGACGAAAACTCCAACATATTTTACAATTGCTGCTGCACGTTGTTTCCTGTAGTTTCCCAGGCGAAGCCCGCGGCAGTGATCAGGAGTTCGTCTGAATGATGGGGTTTTCTGGCTCATGACAGCATTTTCAAAAACACCATTCAGGCAGAGGTTGAGTCTGCTCAACGTTCCATTCAAACCCAAATCAATCAGATATTGTGCCTTATTCATTTTCAGATTTCCATTTGGTAGGCGTAGGTGAGAGAAGTGGTTACCTCCAATTGTAAAGGGCCACAGTCGTGTTAAGAACTTGATCAATGTAAATCTACTTCATCAAGCTGCTTTTCTCATTTCGGGCTGGGGGCTTTCTTTTCCGGGTCTTCAACTGGGGTCTTGGGCTTGTTCAATCAAGATGCAATCATTTAGGCGATTTTGGAAGTGACAAAGTTCCCCTTTTTGTCTTTGGGAAAGAAATGTGATCCTCCGAGCAGATTTCATCAATGCTGAGAAAAGTCACGTGTTGTTTGAAATTTGAACAATCAGTGTCCTGCAGTGGTAGATCCAGACAGATCCAAGAGGCTCGGTCATCCTGACTTGGGGCCGGCGCACCCAACCACGTCCTGGATCTGCACCTGCAGTCACATCTCATTATTTTTATTGACTTTGTGGCTCATTAATCTTCAAAAGAAGTCAATGCTTTCAGATTCCAGGTCCGATCACACGAGATTGTGAGTGATTGTGAAGACAAGTTTACATTTGAACAGACTGCAGCCATTGCCCTTGTCTCAAGCGAAACAACAACAAAGTTCTGTACATACTTGTTTTGTATGTTGTAAAGTAATACGTGTGTCACAACAAATCGTCTCACAAACACACTTTGACACTGCAATGCAACGAACTTGAAAATGACGCGCAATAAAGTGGCGTTGAGTCAAACATAAACCCGTCTTTTTCTTTCCATGACTCAAAATTATATTCTGTCGGACGCTTGTTCGAGAGAACTTCCTCAGACACCTGAGAGCGTTGTGACAAGTCACAGATTTCTGCTGAGACTCCTACCAAATCCATGTCCTTGAGGTTACGGAGTGCGGGAGGTTCAATAAAGCCACAGACACTTGCACCAACATTGTGCCAGATTGAGGGCGAGAGGAAAATGCGTTTCAATTGCAGTGCAAGTCCGATCATCTGACCAAGGACTTTCGAATGTGTTGGTCATTCTCTTGGGCCAGAATTCGCATTCGCCACCAGATGCCGGACCCAGGTGTCACAGGAGGCTGCCACAGGGGTGGCAAGGGTGAAGTGTTTGCAGGGAATGTCCAGAGGCTGCCAGCAAGTATGTGTGCGTTCATGTGTGTGCGCTGGTATGGAGCGCAGGGAGGGAGGGGTCCCAGGAAGTGACCCTGGTCCACGAACTGGTCTCACCCAAGGAACCCCAATCGGCAATCTTGGCATTGCAATGTGAATGCTTGTTCGCCAACAAAGTCATCCTTGCATGGAAATTATAGCTTCTACGCTTCCAGGCACCCCAGTGTGCAGCTATTCACTCGAACCAAGGCAGTGAATGTCTGTGATAAGCACCGATCGGGTTTTGGGGAGGACGGGGATCACAAGAAAAATTTCATGTCAACAACGCAGTTGGAAAACTGCACCGGAAGTATGGACTGGGCGCAGTCCAAGTTTTCATGCCTGGCAGAGGATTTTTGGCTGGAACATCAAAAATCCCTTGACAGCTTTACCTTCCAACGGTCTGCCTGTCCGCAATCGAATGAAGTGAAACGAACCAGCCTCCACTCGACGTCACGTGCAAACAAGCAGAGAAGTGGCGGGGCAGTTTGCCCGGACGGTCACCGGATCGTGTTTGCTGAGGGACAGCGAGATCCAATCTCGAGCCCGGGGCACGGGAGCGCACCTGAAGCTGCGAAGGGTCCCTCCCACGAAGCTGCCGCGCGCACCGTCTCCTCAGTGCCGGACCGAGGCGCTCTTTCCTTTATTAAAAACCGGAGTTTGTCAATTCGTCAGAGCGTTGGGAAAGTTGAATTTTATGATGAGAACTAACAACTCTGTTCGGATTTTATTTTTAATCACCTTTGCACTGATTGGATTGTTCACATCAACAGGTGAGACAAAACCATCATTCTTCCTTGCTTCAGTCAGCTGAGACAGCTGTTTCGGTGGGAGTCTTTTTCTGCTTCTCTTTGCGGTTCTTCTGCTTCACACACAATTTGTTGTTCACACTCGCCAAGAAATAATAGATGCGCACAAATCGAGTTGAAAACTGTCCAACGAATGGCCCTGTAGTGGTGGCTTCAAATTCTACTGTGGCGCAAATCACTCACACCAAATTGAACATTGAATCCAACGCGTCGGTAACGCATCCTCACCGCCCATGCGCCGGATATTACGTGTATTCAGAGCGAAATAGCCTTTTCCTGCTCATCCACCTGCTCAAAGACATTTTTTCTCGAATGTGCAACTTCGATGAGATGAATGAGACGAAGTTTGGCTATGTGTTGGAGAACCACACAAATTGATGAATCGACACAAATCAAGTATTTCGTTTGCTGTGGTATTCTGTTGTTGTCTTTTGGTTGGATCAGTGGTTGGTCACCGAACAAATGCACACGATCTGAATTTTGATTGCTTTGAATTGACGGTTGTTTTGAAGATCCAAAACGTGTGAGAACAACGAGCTGTGTCCCTTGATTCTGAGGCACCACGCGCACGATTATGAGCCAATAAAAACGCATCTGGGTGCCACATGTCAGCGAGGAACAACGATCGAATTCAGACTGAGGTTCGTTCTTCTATTTCAGTTGAATTGCAATCGCAGCTGCGTTCCTGACACCTGAAATTCGCTCGAAATTTTCAACATAACCATTGCTGACGTGGAGATTCGTCTCGTTCAGCTCTGCGCACTCAGCAACGACAATCAGTTGCAAAGCACAATCCTAAACTGAGCCAGGATCCAAATCTCGGCTTTTTCCTTTTATCTTTTCTTTGATCAAGGCTCACACTGCAAGAGTCAGTCAAACGCCTTTCTCGTCCCTTTTCAACTGAATTTGTGGTTCAACACCTCCCTTTCATTGAACGCAACCGCAAAGTTTTGCTCTCTGTCTCCCCAATTTCTTGAGACTCTTTCCTGAATTTTGACAGGATAGAATGTCTCAAATTCCTTGTTGCCGGTTTTGCTGTCGCAGAGGCTTTTCGTGTGATTTCCGAGTGAGGGTTTTGTCACTGGGTTCTGATCACTGACCTTGCACATCACCACAACTGGAACTCGAACTTTCTCCTGCCAACGTGGACGTTAAAAACTCACGCTTCACGACAGCTTTGGGATCAGCCTGTCCACAGGCATTGGAAGCATCATCTGTGTGTGACCTAATTCTCATTGTCTGATTTCGGTTCGGCAGTTCAGTTTCAACGAAATGGGAGGCTCGTTCTTGGGCGGTGAGTTTCAGCACGTTTTGGGTGGTTTTGTCTGGTCTCTTTCGTGCACTTTTGACGCTCTAATGAGGCTTCTTTCTCAAGTCTCCCGAGAATGCAGCTGAGAAAATTCAAATTTAGTCACTAATTCTGTTCTCTCGTGTCAGGGGTGGGTCAAGGGGTCAGGGTAGTGGCCACTCCAAAATTTGCTTGGTGTCGGTCAGAAATCAACAGCACTTCTGTCAAGGCTTCGGGCAACCAGAATTTGTCGAGACAACCTCATGCACCTGCCTTGCTCAGTGTCAACTTCAGGAGTGAGGACTCAAATGATCCCACATCGTACCTGCTATTTCAACGACCTTTTCGCTGCGCCTTGAGGCTTCCACTCGACCTTTGATGTGATCAAAATTGTCAAGATGCAGCGGAAACTGTGTCCTGTTTGGAGGGGTGAATCACACCACAATTGCTGCCCTCCACAATTTAGTCTTTCAGTTTCTCTTGTATCAGATCAGAGTGGGCCACAAAACCCACGACTCGCCTGGCTTGAAGGGTGATTATCAACATTCCCCGTCCTCTTTTGATGAAGCTTTGAAACTCTTGTGTCTGGCACTTCACACTTGAAATATGATAGAATTGAAGAGCGTCCCAAGGACAAGTACTCCTGCATGAGAGCTGAAACAGTAAATGGCTGAGTTTGGATTTCTTTCAGTTTTGGGTTGGGCGGCAATCTTACAGGCCACAGCTGGATCCAAAAGCAAAAGCACACGCTCAAAATTTTGTGAACTTGCTTCCTGAGTTTTCCTTCTTTTTTTTAACCTTGGGCGTTTTTCTTGCAATTCTGTAGGAAAACGGAAGACTTGTTCGGGGAAAACTACATTCGATGCATCTAACCCCCACCCACCCAAATCAAGACAAAAGAATTTGAAAACAGCCTGCTTGAGTTCCTTGTGAGAACTGTCGTAAGCTTCCTTTTTCCTGTCAAGTGACCACCACAGGCCTGCATTTTGTTGGAGGTTGGGCCCCTGAAAGACCAAGTATTTAAACATTTGGAAACGAATCCAGAGGGAGCAAACCAGCGCACATGCAGGTTGCTTTGAGCGAGTTTTGGTTGTTTTGACTGATCTTCTTGTGGAGAAGACGTGCAATGTCCCACCTTTTGAACAGTCAGTAAACATTCAGTTCGTGTGCCCTCAGCGTGCAAAGTAAAATTTTCGAATTGTAGCAGCTCAACAACAAAGGAAGAAAATCATATGACAAACAACAAGACCTGTCTGCTTTGACAGGAACCAATTGGGACTTACAAAAAAGAAAATTTGCAGCTGAAAACAGAAGGACGCAACATCTGTTGAAACCTGTTGAATTCCAGCTTCAGGTGCTTTGGTGGAAATTTTGAAATTTGTGTCAAAAGCAAACAAGTTATGAAAAAACAGACCAATTTTGATGTTCACACAGACTTTGCGACAACTGATCAGAGTCCGTCTTTCCGCCCACAAAATTTAGCAGCTGCCAAAATGACAACGACTGAAGAAAGTGATCGCGTGGTAAAATTCCTCCCGTGGGATTTGGTAAACATATGAACGAGGTCCTAAACAAACATTTTGTGGAGCTGAAAATGAATGTGTCCGATGCCATAGAAATAGCTCATATTTACGTCATGCACTGAAACGCAGCTGGAAGCGGCTCATTCTTTTATATCCCGAGAGTTCCATCTTCAGTATTAATTCAAATCAGTTGTTGGAAATTAAATCATGTCTCCGCAATCTCTTGGAAGAAAGACGTGCCCCCGTGACAACATCCACGAGACACTGATAGCAATCTCTTTTCATGCTGGCAGCACCTTTTTAGCGTTACAGAAGACATGTTTCCACATCGAACCTCAAGGATTCTCTCGAAAGGAAGTCACATTGGCTTTGCAATTATTTTGAACTAATGATATCATTACAAAACAGAACACAAAAATCCCGGGGGAGTTTTCATGTACACAGGAGGCTCACTGCACCGAACGCCCTGTGCCTCAGAAAAAAGTCGCAGGTTACGTAACTCTCTCCCTTTGTTGCCAATCTTCCTTCTGTTCTCTATTGATATTCTGCCTTAAAAATTGTCATTCCTTCCTTTGCAGCTGCCAAGTGTACCAAGGAATATGGATTCATGTGCATGGCTGGTAAGATCTCCTTCTCTCTTGCCCGCGCTGCGTGAGATACGTGTGCCGATGCATGTGCGCTCGAGGCACAGGATGTTGTCGCGACCGAGACAAAACACTTTGATATCCAACAACAAGTACGAGCGACGAGCCTTGGAAAACTGGCACAAAGAAATCAGACTTCATGCAGGGAATTAGACATCTGCAGAGATAAAGGAAAGAGGCCTGACAACGTCCATGAATGTGGAAAGAAGGACGCTTTTTTCAATGTGCGACTGGTGGATCAAAGCACGATCTGGTGTTTGTTTGCAAGTCCTGTCTATTTCTCAAGGGAACCCAAGGGAACCAACAATGGACATTTGCACACAGTTCACAACGACTTTTTTCAACGATTTTTGCCAAAGCCCTTTTTGCATTTTTGCATGAGCGTTCTTGTTTGGCACCTTTCGACACAAAATCTTTCTACGCAAGAAATGTGTACAACCGAATAGAAAAGCAACGGTGGCATGTAAACTGCAATTGTCCCCTTCACCAAGTGACTAAAATCTGGATCTGACTTCAGGGAACGCGGGGAAGCGGGCCTCGCCCGGGTCGGAGCGCGCCGAGGCGATCGGGCGCGCCGTGGACCGCCTCCTGCAGCGCGGCCGCAGCGGCGGCGGCAACCCGATCCGACGCCACGCGCAGCTCGCGCGCCTCCTCGACCGACTCGGCCTGCTCGACGACTACGTGAAATCGCGCGACGCCCCCGTGCACACCTGGGGTGAGCGAACGGCCGCCGCCGAGCGAGAGCAGCCCGAGCTCTACGACGATGACAGTGCGGCGGTGGAATCACGGCGCCGGGAGCTGTACGATGAATGAAGCGCGGGAGACAAGGATTAGCAAAGCGCCGATCCATCCACCCATTCTCCGCCCAAACGCGCCGCAAATGAAGACGTGTTTGCATATGGAGGCGAGTTTGATTGGATAAAGGCTTTTCTCGCACCTGCTCATCAAAGATCTTCTTTTTGGCTCCGTTCCCTGCAAATGTTCTCTCACACGGACGCATCGAGCTCAGCCCTCGCGAGTGCGTACACACAAGATTATGCGGCACCAACCAATTACTGCAAAAGAACGTTTCATCACCGTATCTTTCATCTCCTGTTCTTTGGAAGGAAACACGTTCAGAACAATAAAAGCAGCTTGTTGGCTGTACGGAACATGACAGTACAACGTGGGAAATCGGTCACAGGGATGAGACCTGAAATTGGCCCTGGGATTTGACGCCATAACCACTGAATCCACAGATCGCTGTCTGACAAACTTGTTTTCCACCATTGTTCTCGTTCATCGGTGTGAAACGTGTCAATCTCTTGGACTGTCGGGTCTGTCCTTGACCCGAGGCCGGTGGAAACAAGAAGGAACAAACGGGCAAGACGACCGCACAACGCAACATCCGTCTTCAGTTCGTGACAGCCTCGTCTCGGAGGCATTGCACTTTCCAACTCTTATTTCTGGTGCAAATTGAACAGCAGTCAACGAGGTTGTTCTGCAGTGCACTGATGCCCCATGTCAATATAACACAAGGATTTGTTCTTGAACGCCACAACCATTGTTCTCGAGACCCATTACCATTTTGTAATGAATGCTTGTTGAAGACTGACAAAGTTAATGAGGCATAA
>JAAUXT010104313.1_pt1 | contig 33099 bp, 27 predicted proteins | sample 7278171 | NCBI WGS metagenome assembly JAAUXT01 (sample SAMN14350112, study PRJNA611818) | marine sediment metagenome | isolation source: surface marine sediment (1.8m) | place: French Polynesia: Moorea | collected 2018-08
AAATAGAAACATTAATTTCTAGATTCATTTGAAAAACTTTTGATTTTTGCCAAAAGTTTTTTCCAACAAAAAATTATTTGTTTTTACTTCATTTATTTTAGAAAAAAGGTATACAAAGTCTACAAAAAAGCCAAACAAATACCTGGAAAAAACTTTGAAAACCTGGAAAAATCATGGAAAAATCATGGAATTTTGTTGGTCAGCCACAGTGGGAACCCTGGTCAAGACACAAAGCACTGCACATCAAAGTTTGTGTGTGTGTGTGTGTGTGTGTGTGTGTGTGTGTGTTTCTGTGGACGTTATTCTGACCTTTAAGAGAAAGGAGTTTCTGGCATGCTTTCTGGCGAATTATTGTTAGAACTGCTGTATTTTCTTTCCTCTGAGATTAAGCTCGGGATAGTCACTGGGGTGTTGTTCATGTATGTGTATGTGTCCGTGTGTAGACATCAGCCTGTGTACAATTTTGGCTGTTGTGGCACGTGTAAACCAAAAGTTGAAAATGCTTACAGGTGATTCATCACTTTCTCGCAATGTGCATTTGCTCCTGTACCCCCACCCCTCAAAGCAGCAAATGGCTACGAAAGATGTGTCATGCGCACCGTTGGTCGCACGCTAACTGGTTGATCTCTGATCTCTTGTTTTGGGGCTTGACAAAAAAGACGAGGAGAAAAATGGATGGGCTGACTGTGCTCTTCCTGACTCGCTTCCAACACCCAAGGAAGATGGCGTGAAAAGATTGTGCTTCGTGCGTGTTATTTTGCGGGGAGCAAAATCAATTGGCAACACAAATGCATTTTGTTCGCATTCGGCTACTATCGATTGTGGCAACATATTGAACCTGTGGTGTATGTTCCGACGAAAACAGTATCCATGGAGCGGACGCTGCACGCGTATTGATGGCGACTTGGCGAAGAAACAGCAACAGGCGACACCCAAGAGCACAACTGGGGGAGCCTTTCGCACTGCCGCTGTTGACCCCGAAGCTGCCATTTACCATTTTAGGCTACACGAAAGAATCTGGTCTTGTTGGGCGTGCCACAGAACCCACGCGGCGTTTTTTTTTTTCTGGAGGGGGAAGGCGACAGCCAGTGCAAGGGTTGAATCTGAGCCGCAGCGTGCGCAGGCCATGGCGCTAAAAAGATCACTGACATACTCGTACGTGCCTCTGGGCTCGTTGTGTACTTTTGTGGCAACATTTGCCTTTGTCGTGAACACTTGCCACAGCAGTATTGGGTGCCAGCCAGAAGTTGGCTTGCAATTTATTCAGGCACAGATGGGTAGTTGTGCAATTCCGTGTCCCTAAGTGAATAAGCTACGCACCATTATGAGACTTGGGGATGCTAAACACTGGCAGCTCAATTTCTCCTCAAGTAGCCGTTTGCAGCACAAGACATATTGTGCGCAATTGAACATGGAGATTGGATAGCAATCTAAAAGTCATCAAGACGGGAGGTGAATTGGGAGTCCAATCTACGCTGGTGTGATTCTCCTGCATGTAGCACATCCAGTCGCATCTCATGGCTTCTTATTGTCCACCGGGACTCAAATCACCCATCCACCTCTTTATGCTGCTCATAAAGGAAAAGCGATTTCAAGGGAAAACACTCTGGAAGATTGTATCACATGGAGGGATTAGGTCCTGGAATGGTTATTGCTTGAAGGGGTTTAAATTAGAAGCGTAACCTTCACAATAGAGTCTCCAGAGAAAAGCAGAGCCTGGCGTCGCGTTGAAAATTGTCGCTCAGTTCATATTGTCATTTGCATACCCCCCCAATCACGCAAACACAGAAAAGCACGTGCGAACAGAGGAGGCTGGTTCTGCCCTTTGTGTATTTGCACTTACTTCAAGCAAGTGAAAACATTCGGACCAGCGCAATCTGATCCACAGAAAAGCTTGAGAGCCACGTAGTTGGGACGAGGGCAACAAGCCGTCGTTAGCAACATCTTTCTGCACCGTTTGCATCTGAAATGAGAGTCTTGGAGCACGGGACTGCAGAAAGCATAACTTGAGCTCCCCAGGGCGCAGCCAAGTGGAAGTGGAAATTAGCAGCACCTCTGCAGCCATGTTTCTGACACTTATTCAGGCAGTAATTGACACTGGTCACTTGCAATTTGCCACAGACATATCCGCACGCATGTCTGCTGACGTTTCACTAAAAATGCCGCCCCTCAGTAAAACAAACACTTCCGGTTTTGCAAAGATCAGACCAAGTATCTGAAGATTTGCAGACAGTTCTTTTCCTGGTCATTTCCTTCTGCAGGTTTTGAATGCACCGCAGACGTGAAAAGCAAGATTTGTCCTGTGGACCCAGTTCGGTCTTGATCCCGCCAGATCATTGTCTGACCTGCTTTGGCCTGTCGTTCCAGCAGGTATCCAGGATCGATTAGCAGAAAGTCGCCTGCAGGTTTGCACATTTTCGGCGAGATCTTGTTGTGTCACTCCATTTGCTCTGTGACTGCCGTCAGTAATGAGAAGTGTCTCAACACCAAAGAGATAATTCCAGGTGTTTTGCGCAAGAATCGACACAAAGCACGCCTTGGAGAAGATAAGCTGACTTTTCTGAGGGTGTGTCTCCCCGCGCATTGCACGAGAAGCGCTGCGCTGTGGACGCAGCGGTGGCGTCGACTTCACAGCGCACAGCCCGCTTCACGCCGCCGACAGACGCCTCGCAACAGAGTGACATATTTATGGTGATTTCTTGTCCCCGGTGTCGGGGTGTAATGAAAATGTCATAAAACACAGCAACAGGCGACAGCCCAGGTTCACTTACACCGGAGCAAGTGGAGGCAAGGCGGCCGCGGCCGCTCGGTGCCTCCATTCGTGACCAACGACGGCGGCGTGTGGGAACTGGGCTAACTTTGAGTGTGTTGTCATGTTGGCAATGTCAAACTGGTCTTGGTGCGAAGGAAGTGAAGAAACAAGGTGTTCTGCGGGACAACGATGCGAAAATTTTCGTTTTGTCACAGACACTTTCCAATTTGTTTGTTTTGGCTTTTGCGTGAAAGGTTGGCAGGTTCGTGTTTGGAATTGCGGCGAGTTTCTGTGGACCGCAGAAACATTGCGGAATGTAACTTGCGCGTGCATTCATTGTATTCTCATTGAGCACAGCCGATTGTGCGCACAGAGGAAATGAACAATGTGAATAATACAGTCATTCCTGACCTATGGCACTGTTCGGTTTTATCTGTCGAGGTGACTGTCGCAGGGGGATAATTCCATATCCTGTGTATTATCATAAATGGGTCATATGCTGGAGCTGCGAATTCACATCTGTCACTGCGTTAGTTGACTGTAATGTTTATCTTAACGCCATTATGGGTTATGTCAGCAAATTAATGAAAGCATAGATCATGAGCAGAGGGCTTTTGCAGCTTTCAAATGATATTTGCTGTCAGTATTTCCTTCACCAATGAGCCGAAATGACATGTTTACTTCGGTGCGCGTTTTTTTTTTTTTTTTTTTTTGCACTGTGCGCAATCGGAAGTATCACTGTATTGCACGATTAATTTGGGAAGCCTTTGTGTGGATTGTACGTGGGAAGCTCACAAACCTGAAACCGTCCACTTGACAGCGTGCACCAGGAAACTGGGCCCTGGAACGGGGGATTGAGCCTTCGCGTGAGCCGGGCGCGGTTGGATTCGCTTTCCTCTCTAAAACCTTTGACATGAGCAAAGTTTGACAATTAATGGAAGTTCAAGGCAAAAACCAGTTTGCTGCAGGCAGTTTTCTTCCCAACGCAAGATTTCAAAGTGTTTGGGTGTCACTTTGCGTGCGACGCTCCTTTCAGATCTTTGCGAACTTTTGCAATTGTTGAGTTCTTTGATCAGGATCCAGATCACACCAAAAAAAGTGAAAGCGACCTTTTTTTGTCTCGTTCAAAATTTCAGAGCTTTGTTTTTCACTTGGTATTTTCTAAAGGGATAAAATGTGTTGAAGATCACTTCTGGTGCAGGAGTGTTTGCATCAGGTACAGTGCTGTGGGGTGTATTCAAGGCTGTCTTGGCCAAAACAACATCGGCTCCAAAGTTTCATTGAAATTCGTCAGCAGCTGCTTGAGGCCGATGTGCGCAATCCGTCAGAGATGCGATTTTCACTTTATCTCCATTTTACGGGGCCTAGTCAGTTGAGATGAGCAGTAGAGTGGATAATAACGACGCACAATGCCTCAGATTTAACAGCAACAATGGGCGGTGAGCGAAGCGGTGCGTGGTGGATGATCGAGTGACACGCACAACTGTCATTTCTACGTGTCGGGTTCATTGTGGCGCGGCGCGCCCGCCACACAATCTGCTTTTAGCACCTACACGATCAATAACACCGTTTGAACGGGGCCGTAAAGTCCGGACGAATGATTCCTGCCCTGAAATTGACAATTTGTTGTTTCTGTAAGAAATTGGAAGCCAGCGCTGAAAATATTCCGAGGGAAATTGGTGGTGTCCTTGAGTGAAAGTCATTTGGGCGTTGTCGTCGGGTTTTGAGTTCGAGCTGAAAAAGCTATCTCTTGCAGCGGGTCACGTTTGAATACCCAAAGTTTAATTGAGTTGTACGACAGTCCATTCTGCCTACGACTGGCTTTGAGGCGATTCTTTTCACGACTGATAAACCATATTTCCATCGAACGGACATTCAGGAGAAAATGCTGCATTGTGTCCGTTGTTATTTCCTCCCCTTGAAATGCCTCCATTCTAAGGACCCCCGCCCCCTGCTCTGTTGGTCGTGATGTGGGTTGCTGCTGATAGTTGGGATCACTTCATCGTTCAGAGGGAATCTTCCCTGCAATGAAACTCCTTTACAAATTTGTCGTTCAGACTTGTCTTCTGTGACGAAAAACAGCGTGCAGGAGCTGATGTAAACTCGGGGCGTTCGAGTTTCGAACAACCTATGTTGTGTGTCTAACATTTGTTATGAAGGTTTCTAACAACAGTTGATACGTCTCGTTTGCTGAATAAAATCTCCCATTTCCAAGACGCGCTGTCACAAGTGTCCCCCTTCCTCCTTGTCGGAGGTGCTGAACTTGTGCATGAACGCATTCCATTTCAATTGCACGCAGTGGCAATAACTGATGTATTGTTCTCCGAAGAGCGACGGATTGTTCGCAAAACGGAAACTGCTCTCAGGCGTCTTCCGCGCACAGTCGAGACACGGGCGTGACACTGTGGTGGCCTGTGATATTGCTACGTTTTGTGGAATGTTGTGTTTTGTGGGTCCGAAAAACACTTGGGAGGATTGAGATTCGTCTTGCGAATGTGAAGTGGACAGATGGGACAAACTGAGGACAAATTCGATCAGCAGGAGGGGAGAAACAGAAAATTTCTTTCTTCACAGGCATTTGTGGTTGACAAGCCTGCTCACACAGATGTACATCTGGTGCCAAAAGGAAAGACCCTTTGGCCACCCCAAAAAAAGAAGTATTTGACCTGCCCCCTTTTCCAGCTTCGGTGTTTTAAAGCCAAATCATCACCTTCAAAATGAAAAACCCTCTTCAACTTGTGGTGCCAAGTTGTGGTTGTCTTGGTTTTGTTTGCTTGGGCTGCGGAGTATGACGAGCATGTGTTCTTGTTCAGCACCTCTGTGCTCGTTCTGAATCGAAAATGTTGATTCAAAGCTACTTTCTACCCTCCAGACCACCATTCCTTCTGCGGCAAGTGCCAAGATGTTAACAGCCACGGACAAACTGTCTCGTCCATGAATATGCTGTTGTTAATGCGTATCCCATGTTCCCTATGGACAGAGACTCGAGTAACAAAAGCAGAGAGCAAAGTGTTGGTTCGGAGGGCGGCAGACTCGTGTCCCTGGGGGATAGTGACAGTATCAGCCTCGGCATCTCGTGCAAACCGTTATTATCCACACACATTTCCATCTGACTTCACTTCAAGGTTCATCTGCTAAATCTGGAATTTACGTGCAAATTGCATGATGAGAGTGGATTGCATGTGGAGCGTGATCCAGACTCTGCGACCGGACCAGATAACTATTGATTTGACCGCGTGTGTCTTTGCCCCTGGACAGCGTGGCTGGTGCCTGGTGACAACAGCGCTGGATCCGCCGGAGACTTTCAACGGACAGCCTGTGGCAGAAATTTGATTGGCCCGACGCCTCCTTCAGAGGCATGCAGAGATGTGATGGCTCCACTTCCGACGCGTCGGGTGTCTTCGCCGTGTCTGGTCGCTACCTGAGTCAGTTTCTGCGACTCGTTTCTCTTGCAGACATGATCACAGCATGATGATCAAGGAGTGCGGAACCTTGGTTCCAAAGACAAAGACGATCTTGGTGCTTTCGGTCTCGGGTCTCGTTCACTGCGTTGTGGATTTCGAAACACGGGGCAGATCAATTGACGTGCGATGCTTGGATTTTTGACCATGCCAGTGTGACAAATAGTGACACAAGTGAAGAAGTGTTGCTGGAAGAAATCAGTGGTCATTCTCGGTTTGTCAAAACGCCAAACAATCCATAAAGTACGTCGAAGCTGAGTATTGTCAAGCAAATACGTCTGCCACCCCATTGAGTTGTTCCACTGGTGTGAGAGACAGGTGACTACGTAAGGTTTGAGGGACAATGACGCCTTCGACGGCTGGGGCATCCACAACGAATAAAACAACGATAAAAGCTGAAGGGCGTGAGCTGAGAGCTTCACTCGAAGTTCACTGACACTGCAGTCTGGAACTACATTCTCTGCAAGGGTGCACTTTGTCCTCATTCCCATTTGAACAAGATTTTGACAAGACCTGTTCTTGAGCACATGCAATTTCTCAACGTTCCACAAGGAAAGATCAAGGGGCCGGGCATTTTCTCCTGTGCAGGAAGTCTGTCCTTGTCGAAGCAAGACGGACGTGAATCATAAGTTGAGAAGTGTTTCTGTGAAGAGGCGATTTGTCTGCGCCAACAGATTTCGGAGAAGCGGCTCAAAGCTGTAGGTGACAGTGAGAATCCTGCTCGACGACAGAGGTGAGTGGAAGAATGCGAAATTAGGGTGCAAATTGCATGATTGGAGTCTTGCCGCCTCTCGGCATCCCCGGGTCCGAGTGATGGAATAGCACCCTATTGAATTGTGGGATAATCTTAATGGACGCACTTCCGCCAATCCATTTTTGCGCACATGATTGCTGGGTAAAAACATTTTTATCTTCAGAACACATTTGTCTGAAATCAATAACGAAGGCAGATTGATCATGCTAAAGCCAAGAGAAAAATGAGCATTTGATGACTTTGTATTTTGGGTTTGCATGTTTGTGCTTATGGATTTATAGATTTGTGGACGAGATTGCAATTTAAACCAGAACCTTGGCAGTGTTCTTTGGAAATTGTTTTACAAAATTGCGTTCAACCCTGTAGCAATTTCACAGCTGCAATTCAGCCAAAGGTCCACAATTTCAGAAGGAAAACATTTTTCTGCTCTTCGCAGTTGTGGTTCTCAGAGAAATTTCCCCTTCTGCTTGGGCAGCTTCCACAATAGGATCTTAAGTGACATGAGAGGATTAAGTTACTTAAGCCTTTCACTGAGGGAGCGGCATCTTACAGAGACGACTATATTTAAAGCTGCAGAGTTGTTTGAGATATCTGCAGCAAATTGTAAGTGACCAGTGTCAATTACTGCCTGAATAAGTGTCAGAAACATGTCCGCAGAGGTGCTGCTAATTTCCACTTGGCTGCGCCCTTGGGGATTCAGGTTATGCTTTCTGCAGTCCCGTGGTCCAAGATTACTTGTCACGGTTTTCGTTCGGCGTTTTGGTGCTCCTTGTGTGCACAATATTTCGAAAATTGTCCCAAGCGCGTTACCTGAAAAAGGAGTGTTCTCAAGCTGTTGAGATCTTAGTCGACCACAATGTACGAGACGAAAAGGCCACTTGTTCTTCTAGTTGGAAGAGTTGTTTTCGGGAGCTCAAACCACGCAGTTTTTATACGCACTGTTCTTTTCTGTTCTGGATTTCGAATATTTGGACACTGGTGTCTCAGACAGGATTGTTCTCTCCAGGAGAACATTCCCGTCGCCTTTTCCAGGCACTTCGTTCCCACGCACAAGTGACCACAAGAACACTTCGGAGACTCTTCTGAAAGACACGCGCGATTTATGACGGGCAGAATGAGCCATATTGGGTGTAAATCTGTGTTATTCTATTGATCTGCGGGACCCGGGTCAATGCGGCGCTGAAAGCAGCTTTTCATTCATCCCTGACCTGCCCTTCTAATGCAGTTCGATGGCAGCTTTGTACCTTGCACCTTATTTACTCAAATTACAGGTGTGAGTGGACCACGAGAGAAGGATAGTTGCTGAATTGGGCTCCAGCAGTTGTGTTCTTTCGTCTGTTTCAAAGTGTGTGTGTGTGTGTGTGATGGACAATGTGTTGGACCCAGTCGCCAAGCACCAGCGCCCAGGCCCAGGGAAGAAAATTTGCTTTTTTTCGACAAGAGTCTTCGCGTAAATGGAGGACTGTCCCGGAAGGGTTGGAACTTAGCTCTGCATTGATCAAAGTAAAGCACGCTGGAAGAGGACCGTTGCGCTTTGTTGTGTTCATTGGATGATGGTGTGTGTGTGTGTGTGTGTGTGTGTGTGTGTGTGTGTGTGTGTGTGTGTATGTGTACGTACGTGTGTGTGTGTGTTTTTTTCAAGCGCTGGCGGAATCAGATACCATTGCTGACTTGGTCATCAAGCAGCATTGTGATGACCCAAGGGGCTGTGTGCTGAGAACTGGCGTGCAACAATCAATTCGCCCTTGTCCCAAGGGGGGTTTCGAGCCTGCTCGGCTGCGCGGGTGAAGACTGCTTCAATGAGAGACAGGCAAAGGTTGGTTTGCCATTTTGAACCGTCGTTTGAAACCTGAGCTGTGTTGGGTGCTTGTCCTATGGACTAGATTCGTGTCACTGAAAAATGCTTTTGACGTGCAGTTGTTTGCCAGATTTTTCACTGTGGGTGTTTTCGAAACCACTCTTGGTCGTCGGCTTTTCTCCACGCGGATATGATCAAAAGAGCGCAACGCGTATCCTCACTGCGGAAGGGATCTGTCAATTTGAATGAAAGATCAACCGACTACTAATTTTGTGCCATTAGGTGCGCGTGGAAAAGTGCGCGTCGCGTCACCAGCGCATTGATCAGGAAGTGAAGCGCCGAACCCAGAACCGGCACCGACACCAATTGATGTAAGTGTTGGCTTCACCCAGCCGTGTGAGCTGATGACTTGTGCGTGAGGTTGATTGGATCTCATCCGGTGGTCGAGGCGCGCATGCCACATTAACACAGGTGAACTTGATCGTTGGGTGCGACGTGAAGACACTGCAGATCAGAGGATCGAGCCCTGCCCACAGGGTCTTCGTACAGGTTCAACGGCCCAGAGCAACGCGCTTTCAAGTGGAACAAAGAGGCCTACGGGAGTTTCGTTTTTGTTGTTGGGGACATCCGACGAGAAAATTCTGAAATGTTGGGTGACCCCCCCCCCCGGTCACTCGACATTTAAAGTTGGGTGACTTCAAATAAACGTTGGGTGTTTGCCCCCCGCCCGCACCAAATCACCCGGCAACGTTTGCGCATCTGAGGTGAGTGATCTCGTTTCGCTGGCAACATACATGGATCTTCCTTCATCTAAGAAAAGGCGAAGGCTCCCGGTCCCCGGTGTGGGCGACCAAGAGACAAATTGTGACCCATTTTCTGATCAGAAGCTGCCTCGTTCCGCCCGAGCGACAAGATGAATCCTGCCTCTCCGTTGACCTGGATTTGAGTGGGAGACAAATCACCCATTCTCTCCAAGTGGAGTGCAAGTTGCAGCTTGCCTCTGTTTTGCAGTCTTGCGGGCAACTGAACAGGCAAACAGTCTTCTTTCAGCACTGGTTCTTGATCATTTGACGTGGAATGTACGAATGGCGAACCAACTGAAATGCGTGTGAGACGAAGGGAATGATTTTGTGTGAGCTGGGGTGTCCAACTTCTCGTCCAACTGTGGTGCACACACACTCTCACACACACAGATCAATCATTTACGTCTTCACTGCTCAACTATGGAGCCATAATTACTCCCTGATGTCGCGCAGGCAGAGCCCGGTGTCCTGAGATGTACGTTTATTAACGAGCAACAATATCAAAGACAGTTCTAATGGTCCAGCAGGGACTGAACGTGAAAAGAGCTGGACACAATTAGCGGACTCCGATGCAAGCTCTCGTTTGAGGTTCACCTGCGGGATTTTGAGCCTTGCAACTCTTACCAGCTCGGGACAAAATACTGTGATGCGAGCTGTCTGCCTTTCAAGCTTGTTGAGCAAACTAGAGGCTTCCATAGTTGTGTTTCCAGGCAGACGGAACATTAATATCGCAGTTATTACAGAACCAAACAGCTAAATAAACATTGAAATCTCGCTCCTACCCTCAGCAAGCAATATTGTAGCGCATTGTGTTCTTTGAAAGTATCTTGCGCAGCGGACAAAGGCCACGGTGCGTGCGTTGCTGGCAAAAGCAAAGGAACCTGCAGTGGTTTGTCCAGATGGAACTGCAACTCTAACATGTGCCTTTGGGAAAGGCAAGACTTCAACCAGGACCCCGCCCTCGCTTGGCTTCACAGTGACATTTAATTTCAAGTGAAACCCTTGCGCCTACACAGTTTGAGGCGGTGGGCTTGTGGCGCTGTGGAGCTCGGTAATAGCTCCATCAGTGCCGGTATTGGCACCGTCGCCATTTCTATGCTCCTCGCGAAGCTCGAACAATTTTTGTGTCGGAAATCAATAAAGTTTAATTTTCAACATCAATCCCGGTTTGGAAAATCATGTATTGGCGGCACACAATTGATGATGACAGATTTGACTCCGAGCATAGCGAAGTGGATGTTTTTACAACATTAAAGTCTTGAATGCCTGTCAGGGCGCATTATGATTGGTTTCGCACGTGAGTGGTATTCGACCCAAATTGGCTAATTACAGTGATTAATAACTGTGCTGCTCGCTGGGTGACGATTGGGCCAAGCGAGGGTCGAAGAATAAACACACACAATTTTCTGAAACTTTATTTCATTGAGAGAAAAAAGAGGCTTCCTCAATCTCTCAACCGCATTTTCGGACACTGGAGCTGGAAATATTTGTGTTGTGTCGCGATATCACAGCGGCTGCGGATTTTGCAGAATTGCGCTCATTTTGTGAGCGCAGCATACCGGAATAGGGTGGAAGGAAGTGCAATTGAACTGTCAAAGCTTGTTGCACACACATAGCTTCATCCGGGCGGCTTTACTCAGCTTGCGGTCCAGAGTGGAACCGGAGTTCAGATATGGATTTTTCACTGGAAACTTTTCACACGAACAACACGCAAAGATTTCTCGTATGCACAAAGCATTTGCTGTGGAAAAGAGCGTCAGCATGTTTGATCAAGAGTCAAAATCTACCTTTGCTTTTTTGTTGGCTGGTGAAACTACATTGGTTTCTTTTTTCAAAGAAGTGCACCGGATTTTGCGTCCAGCTTTGTGCTCCTCACACAGACACGGCCACAGAATTTTCGTTTCTTTGAAAAAAACAACCTTCCGAATGATCGTGACGTACACTGGCAAGGCAACACTTGCGTCCAGCAAGTAGATCCAAACTCGTGAGGACTGGATCACAGGCGGAGGCAGTGCATTCAGATTCAAACAACTTGAGAAAAAGGAAACAAAAAGTGCCGAGTTTCTGTTGTGTGCTGGTTTCTTCGCGTCAAAGAAACACAACCTTCAGAGAAACAGAAAATTCGTGTGTCAGGACCCCTTTCGTTGTGGAAATTGGGTCAGTTTAGCCTAATTTCTCTTGTTGTGTGTGGTTGCGTGCGATCAGGAAAAACTGTTGGTTTCCTTTTTCATTTTGACCTTTTCTTTGGGACGGAGGAACCTGCACGCGAACGCACATTCCCTCAGTCAATCTGTACGTACGAGTAGTTACGTCGTATATGCTGCACACACGTAAATTCGTGCGCACCCTCACGTCCGTTTACCTGGTGCAACGGCTACAATGGCCAACACAACTTTCTGCCTTGAAACTTTGTTACCAAGCAAAAGTAGAAACCAAAACAACAACCAAAGAAAGGATCGATAATGCGTAATTGGCCGCCATTAATCGTGATTTTTGCAATAATATTGACAGAACAAAGGCAAAAACTGCAGATTCACGAGCGGCCCGCTCATCGATCAGTGACAGAGAAAACGTGGCTCTACATTTTGAATTGGTGATCATGAAAAAACTTGTTCAGAGCAATGGCAATCTTCAAGCCTTTGTGCAATTTTAATGTCTGTTTTCCATGCACATGAGGCGATCCGTCCCGAAGACGAGGACAAACGCACTGAGTGGCAAAATGTCAGCTGGCACAAGTGCCGTGCGAACAAAACTCTGAAATCTGGTGAGACACAAACACGGGTCAAGCATCATGGAACTGAACATTTTTCTCATCGTGAGGAATGAAAACTGCAACGAACGATGTGTGACGCGTGCGGTGTCACAAAGACGACAAACAAAGAAACACCGGAAGCATGACAAAATAATAACCCAAACTTGTGAGCGAATGACCCGCGGGAGCGAGACATGCTCCAGGAAGGGCAAGCCCTGAACAAGGGATTGGGAAGTGCGTAAAATGGCAGGATGCCACACGGCATGCCAAGTCGAAAAAAACTTCAAGTTCCAAACAGAGAGTTGCAGCCAAGCAAGGAAACCACAACAGGACGAACAAATTGATTGACCACACAATTTGGAAAAGAATGAATGTGGCAGCTGCCTTTTGTTGCAACTTCATGTTTTGATTTTGTTCATTCCGACACCCACCATTTGACTCAATCCGACAGTGTTATCCGACTAAATTTCCCAACAAAACGCCGAGAGCGTCTTTCGTTCAGGACCCTTCATTTTCTGCAATTGCGATCACTCGTATGTCATTTGATCGCATCAATATTGAACCGGAAGTCAGACATCGGACACAGTTTCGGGTGCATTGATTTGCGATCAAGCGACTCTCTGATTGCAGATCATTTTCAAAATGTTACAAACACGATGTTGCATTTTCTGACATTTGAAACGCGACAGTTGAGATTACATTGGTACCAGCAGTGTGAACCCAGAAAACGCACTTCTTCCGAGCACTTCAGACTGAAACTGTCCCACTCTGTACTTGCTGGCGAAAACAACTCTTCTTGGGAATACCTTTCAACGGGGGTATTGTCCGCTTTCTGGTTACGAGCGCCACCTTCAACTGGACTGACTTTCATTGACTGCAATCCGGTCAAGTGGCTCCACTTGTGCGGCTCTTCTGAGCCGACCGGGCCAGGCGTCAGCGTCGACGTTTGATGAATGGACGCACTCCGCCCTGGAGTCTCATTAGAAATGTGAACGCGTTGCAACACGTGCTCGGTGGAGCATGCAGCGCCGCCGCAGCGCCCGCCTCCGCTGCCCGGAAGTGGCTGCGCCGTCAACTCGGCGCTGCCGCCCCGACCCGCCGCCGGCGGGACGAAGGAGACCTAATGAGCAGTCGAACAAAACCAGAACAAGTTCTCAGTTTCGCCAGTGACACAAAACCATCAGGTCTTGTTCACACAAAAAGGTCTTGGTGGATGTGCGCGACCTCTGGCAGCGGCACTGTGGAACTTGCACAACACACCTTGCAGGGTGGGGCAGTACCTTTCACAAGGTGCCTCTCATACGGGCTTTACGTGTTGCGTGTTGCAAAATTTGTGCACACGTGTGTGCCGAAGATAATCAATGGCGTGAGTATTTAAACAATGCTGATTACACACGCGGCGCGGTGTTGTGAAGAGATGGATCGCGCTCTATTATCACTACGTGAGTTGGGTTGTTTGCTGTACTTGACAGTGATGCATTGTGTTTGCGCATTCGGTAAAGCTAGATTACCAACCTGCATTCACGTTAACTACTCGCTCAACATGGATACGGATTGTCACAAGCAAAAGACAAGTGCCTTGGCGGGGCAATGCCGGACATCCTTTGATTGTCATTATCTTGTGCTGTGCAAGAATCGTGGCTATCTTCTTCACAGTCGGAGATGATTTTTTGCAGTCTGTTAAACTCTGTGTCTCTTCTTCGCAGGGTGTGTGGTCACATATTTTGCTGTGGACTTCGTTGTTGTTCGTTTCAACGCGCAGCTGTCTGTTCATCTGTTCACACATGGTGGCTTGTGTCACTGGTGAACACGGATCAGTTGAAAAGTCCCGATTGCTTGCTGAATGGCCGAGCCGAGTGAATGATGTACAATGTCCATTTGGCGTTGTAACCCGACACAGCGGGCCCGTTGGTTGTTTGTTGACAGTGTTGCTATGGACACTGATGCTGGTTGCCAGGTAACCCCACGTGCTCAGTGTGTACATAGCTGTTTAATCAACATCGGTTAATTATGGCTCGACTCGCTCCGAGCTTTAGGCGATCTTTGCGAACGACGACAGTAGTTTTCCCTGTGCAAATGTGCTTATTAAATTATAGCAGACATGAATGAATTTGAGTCCAGGGTTCATTCCGCCCGCTTTCCCTTTCGGAAGAAATGCTTGAAGAATTGCACTTCGCAAGTCGCGGCGATTCTTGGCAAAATTGGAAACGTTGGACCCACAAAGCTGCATCGTGAAGTAGAACCTCAAGTTCCATGTTGAAAACAACAGCGACGGGGAAATGGCGCTGATTGTGCGGCGTCGTCCCATGCGTGCTGCTGTGTGTAGTTTGAGCTTATCAAGTGGCGAGCGATTTGAATAGGCGTCATTACGTTGTAATTCAAAGCTAATCGCACGTATTAAAGAACGTGACAAGCATCACTCGCGTGCACACCTTGCGTGTGGAGCGACTCAATCGCTGCAGCAATTTCAGGCGGAACATTTTAATTTTACCAATCTTTGAGGAGTGTAACAACTTCCCACTCTCGACAGCAATCAACCGTCTTCCTTGATTTCTTTGTGCGGGAATTCAGCAGTGTTTCTCCCCAGTTCTGTTTGACAGTCATCAACGGAACCAGGAACCAGTGTTTTGCCCACTGCAGCGAACAGAATTTCCGTGCACTGCAATTTCGCGTCAAACTGAACTTTTACTGCTAGTTGCAGCTGAACTTATCATGACAGTGACCGTGTGATCCACCGAGAAATGTTTTGAGTGTCCCACAATTTCAGGAATCTTTGGCTTCTGAGTATTTGTGCTGAAATCGACAACTTTTGGATGGCATCTGCTGTATTTTCTACTGAGTTTGAGAGGAGCTGCCACGACGTTGCAACAATTTGACAAGGAATGAGACACAGCTCACACTAATGCAGTGCCGTGGCCAAGTTAGTTCAAGCAGCTCCTATCATTCCACCTCTTCCAGCCTCCTCCCCCGCTGCACTGAAACTTTTTTATACTCGTCAAGCGGCGTCTTCAGACCACTCCCGAGCTTCTGCGTGACTGAAGTTCTTCGCTTCTGGATTTTGGGGCTGATGCTGCATGTTGTTACCTTTGTATGAAGAGGCAATTTAGTTTTGTCGCGAGAACAAGCCCAGATCAATGTACGGGGTGTGCACGTTGACCCCAAAGTGGTCCTGTTGCTCTTGTGCTTCAGAAAAAATGTCGCGCAGTTGATCCCCGACACCTTTGCGCCATGAACCGTTGTTGTTTTCAGCCAAGTTTTGCTGCTGTACAAACAGGCAAAGCGTCATCTGATATTTCGTGTGTCCAAAGTCATTTTCAGACTTTCATCCGGCACTGAGTAAAAAGCGGGTATGCTGAGCAAACCAAAAACAGACACTTCATACTTGCAAGTTCTTTCTTTGCTTTCTTGGTGTGCTTGGCAAAATTCTGAATCAGGGACTTGGACAGGTTGGCCATGTATGGGGGAACCACAGGCTTTCAGGGCATAGCATCATTGCTCTTTTTTGTTGTTGTTTGTTGCAAAGTCTTCTGCCTTCTTGAGTCATGGTTTCAGTTGGTTTTGGGTGTTTTCGACAAGAAGTTCATGAGCATTATTGTGTTTGATGGATAAGACCTCTGTGCTCGGCTTACTCACCAAATCTGAAAGTGCTCACTTTTGCCCAGTCAACTCAGTTTGCTTGGTATTGCTTGAACTGATTTTGCACAATATGACTTGAGGGGTGGGGGTGTTTGAATGACACAGAATTGGCCGAAAGGGACCGGTAGTAGCATCCGATGCTTCTCTGGAAACTGGTCAATTGCGCATGAGATGGAATATTCAGTTCTCCAACTGCGGTCCTCGGATCAGGTTGGTATTAAATGTTAATCAAATCGGGATTTTGTTGTGTTGAGGGGCAAATAGGCGATCTGCGGATCAATAGGCGAACATGTTTCTACAAATTTGTTACGCTACCGAGGGTCTCCTAGGTAATTTTGCTCGTAATTATTTTGAGATAACATGCGAATCGCAGATGCTGATCCAGCAACCATTCATCGAACAACAACGACGTACCTTTCATGTCAATGAAAAGAGAGAGACAGGCGCAGTCCCCAGCCAGTAGCAGTTGGTTTTGGTTTCGTTTGGTTCGTGTTGTTTTTTTTTATCTGCAAAAGTGATTGAAGCTAGTGCTTTGGGCCAAAATCTGGAGTACGTGGTTCTTTGATTTCTTTGCAGAAAACTTGAACGAGTCTCAGTTTTTCAGTTTTCGCTGTCGCTTTCTTTTTGTGGAGAAAAAGGACAAACCCCCATTCAAAAACGAAGAAGAAAGCAGTCTTTTCAGGTGTGGGCGTTGACAAAAAGTGACAAAACGGCAACGAGGATTTCAGACATTTCGCAGGAGTCTGTTATGACCTTGTGTGTCATGACCACGAGTTTGCCTCGGTTTTTTTTAACTTCCTGGCAGATTTTCTCAGAATTTTGTTCGGACGAAACAAATCTACAAGAGTCAAACAGGAGCTGGAGTTTTTTGGGCCTCCAGCAAGACTTCAGAAGCAACAGCAAGCAAGATCCCCTGGGATTGAGAGCTGTCTGGTCGATCATGTCCAAGATTGTCTGCTTCATCTCCAGTTTTATCTTGGTGCAGGTGAAATTTCCCGGTTCTGAATCTCTTTCGATTTCACTGAAACAAGTCAGTTCCATGTTTCTTGTGCGCATTGTTGTGAGGACTGAATGTGTGAAAAGGTTGGTGGCGAAGGGACCCAATGTTTTGGTGTTCGCTTTATGAATCAGAACCTTTTCCCACAACATCGTTTTGTTCAGCGCCTCAAAAAAGCACGACGCATTGTGCTCTGATAGACCGTTGAAATTTCACTATTTTCTTTGAAATTGCTGCTACAATTGACTGCAGACAGCTTTTTACAGCTTGGTGTGAAATTGTAGCAGAAAAAGCGTGTTGAATACAACAACAGCAGACAGGCTGGAAAGCCTGGGTGTCATTTCTCGCGCGGTGTTAGTGTGGGAAAAGCAGCTTATGTTGTTTCACTGAGAACACTGTCGTACAAGGATTGCGGTTTGTCTTCAGGGCAGCCCTGGGTGGAGAGTGTGCGTGTTGGAATCGCGTTAAAAGTGAAGCTGTCAGACGCAAAGTGGTCAGTCACAGCTTTGGGTGATTGGGATCTGGTTTTGAAGCTGGATGTCGGATTCCTTTTTGGCCTGCTCGTTGCTCATGTCCCTTCTCCTCACGCGCACACCCCCCTTGGTTGTTGCCTTGCCCGGATGGCTTGCTTGAGTGCAGATTGCATTTGACTGTTTGAAGCAGCTTATTTTGGAGCAGCACCAGCTGTACAGGCAAGCAGACGGGCAGCCCGCATTGGTTGGTTGTGTGTGTGGTGTTCCATTGCCTGGCTCGCTTTCCTCGCTGGCTTGCTGCCCATATAAAGCGGCATGGATCTCGATGCGGCGGTGCAGTGCTGCAGCGGTGGGACATCCGAGCACAAGTGGAGCAGGCCGGCAGTTTGACGGGGCGGACGACGCGAGGAACAGACGTGTCCTGACCGGAAGACGCGGGCAGCACGCAGCACGGAAAACACCTGCGACCCGACTGCAGCTCACCACCAACCGCTCTCTCCAACACCAATCGAAATGAACAGTCTTTTCTCAGTTTTGGCCAGGAACAGCAAATTGCGTGAACTCTGTCATCCAGCCGTTCAGCGTTGTGATGAAGATCAGTGGGTCAGATTCAGCGTTTACAAATTTTCTTGAAAGCTTGACGACAGATGTTGAAAGATTAGAACACATTGTTTGTCGTCACTGACGGCGGCCAAGAGAAGAATTGAAAGGAAACGCATCTCAACAAAATACTGCTTGCAGTTTCACTTCAGTGGCACTTAACGTACAAATGGACAGAGTCGACGTGAATGAGCAGAGGCCACGTCGTCCCTGGCAGCAAGTTTGTCGACGGAAAACACGGACTTTTCTCAGTGGACTGAGATGAGCATCGCCAACACTTCACTTGGTGTTCGGCGCCTGAGGCCGCACTTGGCTCCGTGTCATTGTTTCAGGAGCGCGGCCTCATTGACCAGAGTTTGCAAAGAAAGAAGTTGAAGCCCTGCACGCAAAGATATGACGAAGGTCAAAATGACAATGGAGAGAGCAGGAAAAGAAATTAACGATTATGCGGTGGTGGTGGTGAAATGCGTTGGATATAAAAGAGCGTCAGGGACCGAGTTTCCGACGTTGAGGCAAGTAAGTAAAGTTTACCTTTGCACATGGCTTTCATTTGATCATGCTTTGTACGCACTTTATGTGTAAGTGTTGCGCTTGTTCTTCGACAACGCTTTGTGTGTTCTTCGTTGCAGTTCTCAAACACAGTCAAGAAATGTACCTTTTGTAGCCAAACTAACGTTGTACAGTTTCAACAAACTCCACATCCGCGATGTTAACGTCGTTGTCACCACAGGACAGACAAAAAGCTTTTTGCACTTGGCAGGGTTGTGTGTTGTTTGAACCATTGTTTACTTGAACATAATTGTGTGCTTTCGTTCCATTTACTGTTGAGCGTGCGACTGGTTTGGTCACTGTTGAAGCAGGACTTGTTCAGATCATTCTGTATTTCTCAGTTCACAACTGTCGTCGCACTGCTATGCTCAGTTGAGCTCTGCAGGCCAGACACCAAGATTCGCGCAGTAGGTACGAGCAGAGTTTTTGCCGTTTCAAGTTTTCAAGTTTTCAAATTCGGTGCGAAGACTTGAGGATTGCCAAGAGCCCTGCCCTTCTAATGATTGTCAGTTTTTCGCTTCACCTTGTCATATTTCACATTTGTTTTGTGGATATTTATGTTCAGGTTCGTTTCTCACAAAATGACACGCCCTGTTTTCAATTCAATGTCTTCACGCGATCCACAATCGTTCCACGTTCCAGAACTCTGCCACTGTTCTTTGCGAGCCCTGGTGGCGATTTTTGCTTCCACAGCTTCAAAATGTGTGCGAAAGAAAACAGCAAGACAGACCAAACCTAAGAAGCCAATTTTGCGAATTGACGAGTTGCAGTGCGTCAGTTGGAGAGTGAGTTGGCAGGTGACGCTCCCGTGTGCGGGCACGACGAGCGCACAGCGCCGTCTACTCCCCCCGCCGCGCCCGAGAAGCTGCTCAAAGTTTAAAGCTGTTTCCCAGATGAAGCCATATCTAAATATGGCAAGCGACTATAATTAGTGACTCCGGTCTACGTCGGCAACTTGTTCCCGGTTCCAATAGATGTTGTTACGTTGCTCTATATTTGGATGGCCTGTTGGCTCAAAGGGAAACCTTTTCCACGTACCTCGGCCCGACAAATTGTGGTTCATTATCCTTGAATGAGTAATTTGGTGGTGCATCTCGCCAAGTGCAGTGCACATTATTTCAGGACCATGCGGACAGTAAATATTTAATAAGGCTTGTGCTACGGCAAGGCACTTAATTAAGCGAGCAGTTGGACAGGAAATTTGATAATTTCGATGTTAGATACTCGGCCGCAGTCATAAGGGGATGGTTCAGACACGCTGATGGGGATCGCCGACCTTGCGAATTGGGGCAGGTCCGTGTTCGGGAATAATGGGCGTTCTTCTGCGAGGTGTGCTGCTGTTTTGGTCCCCGAGTGGTGTGCCTTTCGCCTGTCGACTGTTTTTGACCTGCGTGAAGGTGTCATGCGGATTTGCATTTTGATGAGATTTGAAAATTCCTGATGAGATGTTCAAACATATCACAGAGATTTGGTTCCCTCCTCTCTCCAAGCTTGTGTCAGGTTACGGTGCACGCGGCACACGGAGTCGTCGCTTTGTGTGCTTACTGGTGCTGAAGTTTGTGACGAATTTTCCAATGTCAAGGAACTTTTCATTTCCGTCCATTTATTGTGTAAACCGTCCGAAAAATGAGCGCGTGCTGCCTACGTGTCGCGAGAGCTTGGGCTCTTGTTTTAGCAGCTGCCGCCCGTTTGTGTGGAGCCCAACGTTCTGTTTGCGCACGCAGCAAATGTTGAAGTGCGTTGAAAAGTCCACCTTCGTGAAGGTTTGTTTGGAGCAGGTGAAACAGGGAAACGCAGAAGCAACTCATTAACAGCAAAAATGTTACCATTTCCGATTGATTGTGTGAGCTGCAAGCAAAGTGGGGCGACGTTTTGTGATGCTCGAGACTGTGGCGTGCAGTGGCGTGAAATGAGATGGAGATGACTCGATAAGTCTGTTGGTCGTTCCCGTTTCAGCATATGCGGCGCGGATGCGCGCTCCGCCATCCATCTCGCCGGAATGAATCTCCACAATCGCCTGCCTCTTGACGGTTTTAGTCTTGTGCACCAGTTCAAGATGAGCTCATTTGGTCTCGCTTGTGAACACCCAGCGTGCCTTGTCCCTGCTTGTGAAGGCATCTTAGCAGCCCATGTTTAACGGGAAAATCTGTTGTCTGACGCTGGAGTTCAAAGTGTTGGGTTTCTGCAGAGCTACGAGAGACAATGCTGTGGATCGGGCGAATACAGCAAATTGTGTGGAAGGCTTTTACGACTCTGTTGAGAGTCATGTCAAATACATTTAAAGCCAGAGTGATTGCCACCCAGGGCTTTCGATAGGAAACCATTGCTCCGTACTCAGTTGCAATTAAGAGCCCCTCGTCGCTGCAGGACGCGAGCGCTGGAGTGTGTTCAGCGAAACACTTCACTTCCACGCATCCTCATCACTGGCATCAGGTCGGTGTGTCGAACATGTCAAATCACCATCTGGAAAATAATCCTTCGATCTTGTTTTCGTCGCATCTTCACCGACATTCATCGACAGAAAGTAACCTCGCCGTGTGAAAGTGCAGACAGCGAAAGGGAAACATTTTCGAGCTGACAGCAGAAGCTTACGAAGCGTACGACTTTAATTCTATTTTATGACGAGATTTAACAAAAATCCCCGCAATAAAGTAAATCACTTAAAGGGGATACATTTCTAAACCTGCAACTGAGGTATTTAAAGCCCCAACTGAAGCTAAAATGGGCCCTGTGACAAGCTCTTTGTCACGAGAGTGTTTGCATGCACGAATGTGGCCTCTGTTAATGTATATTTTGCCATGTCTGACATGTTGGGCCTGTGACTGTTACAGGACCGCTGTGTTAAGCTCGGCGAATATTGGAAGTATCGGGGACGAAGTCTTGGCTAATGATGCCAAACGAAGCTCGTGAAGTTGCAGACAAGTTTCACTGGCATGCACGCTGTCTGTACGCTCACTTGACATGATTTGTGTCTTCGCAAAACTTTGAATTTGAAGTTGATGCCTCCTAAAGAAGGAAGCGAACGACAAAGGCACGACAAAGAGTTGTCAGCTTCCTTAATGATGTGCCACCCGTGGAAAGAGAAGTACAGAAGTTACGTATCATCCTGGAAAGGTTGCTGTTCTTCGGCGTGCTGTGTTGTGAGTCACGAGTTTTTTGGCATATCCCTTTCATATTTTTTGAAGCTGTGTGATTCACAGTGCTGTTGTTGTAATGAGATCTTCAAAGCTTCTATTGACCCACATGTGTCAGTGGAAAGTGCATCATTCCATGCTGGGTTTGACGCCCACTAATATAGTTGTGTGCTGACCCGAAAAACTGATAGGCGCCACTGGTGACGATCCGTCCCTGATTGCTCCACCTGGTCTCCAACCCACCCAGAAGGGACCCGCACTGAAGTATGAACCCTGCTTGCTCACAAGCGATTCGAGTTTCCACTTCACGCACCAGCATGCCAAGTTGGTACGTTTCCGTAGAATCTAACCGCGGTCATCAGCGAAACGCACGAGGTTTGGTGTGGACTACGTTTTGTTTCGAGACGAAGGCCTCTCCCACAGCGCTGGCTGCAGCGCTCATGCAGCTCTGCTGTCTGCGTGCCGCCGATTAATAATGCGCGACATTGGAAGTTGTCATCAGAAAGCAGATTAAGTGACACCGAGACCAAAGCCGCAATTAATAAGTAATTAATATCTGAGATCTTTGACACACTTGCACATTTGTTCTCCTTTGGACTCATCTTGATGCATTTTTCAGCCAAATCAGTTGGCCCCAATAGGGCGTTGTGGATCGACCTGTCCCGGTGTGATCTTGTCATCCCGAAACTTTCCTGGTGACCCATTTGTTTTCTGGTGTTGATGTTTGAAGTTTTGCAAACAACGGTTGTCTTGTTGAGACGGCCACTTTGGTTGTATCTCTCTGTGTGTCCAAATTTGCTTGTGGACACAGCAATCCTAGCAGTGCCATAGGCGAGTGCAATGTGTTTTCTGCTCTGTTCTGCTCTGAGACTGGGTCGTCGACGACATTGCAGATGACACAACTGATGCTGTCTTCCATTCCTGTGACAGATGTTCGTGGTACTATCTTTTGTTCCGCAATGGACTGAACATTCATTTTGGCGCTCGCTGCATGTGGGTCGTACATGTAAGTGGGACAGATTCATTCATCTTCATAGGTCACATCTCTGCAGGTGGCTTTCTGCATACTGCCTCCGCGACTAATCAGAAAGCTCAGTCTTGGCCTTCAACATGCAGTGGGGCTGAGATCTCGGCACATCACTTAGGAAGACGGCAGCAAGACGCTTGAACCGTCAGGCGGGTATGACGTGAAGACATGCCTTGAATGATGTTGACGTCTGCAAGAGGCTGCACTGGGTTCGGCCTGGATATGGTACAGTTGGGGTGGTGCTGCGCCTGCGGTGGTCGTTCCTTGGGGTGTATGGTTGATGTGGTGAGGGATTGAGGTACACGAGGTGTTTTTGGGTGGTCAGAAGAATGTGGGTGCTTGTCGTGGGTGGGTATGGTGGTTTGAATGTTCAGTGTTGCCTGGTCTGTGAGGCGGGCTCAGCGGGTCGCCCTGATCGGCGTGTCGGGGCGGGAGGGTCTCGGATCAGGCGGGTAACGGGGCGGGTGACGCCGGGAGATGGATGTGCGCCGTGCTGCTGATGGATGAGATCGTCCCGCGGGAGGTGGGGCTCTCCGGCCTGTCCTTGCCTCGTTTGGGGCTCCGACGGTAGACACCAACCAATTTCATGCAGTGTGAACCCCCCAAACTCTGCTGCAACGGTGAAAGTTCAAAGTGCATGGAAGTCAAATGGAACTTGGTAAAGCGAACGAAGAGGACAAGTTGAGCAAGAAGAACAAGGGAAATGTTCATCCTGAGCGAGTCCAAGCAAACGCTCCATGTTGTTCTTTTCCGCAGAGCTTTGTCCGTCTTGCATCGCGACTGCCACAGCTCGCACCAACCCAAACAAAATTGAAAAGTTCAGAAAAATTAGGCAGTGGTCATTGGTGAGTGGACCCAGGGGTGTCGTAGTCCATTCTGTTGCGTGCAGGAGCAAATCCAGCACGGCCCCAAGTGCATTCACTGATCTGCCTCGGTTCCTCGGGCCTCCACGATACCTCTTCTGGATGCACTGCACTGATTTTTTTCTCGACAGCCAATTGTCCAAAATTATCACTTGGGACTGATGGTATTTCAAAGGGGCACATTTCCAAAAACAAGGGGAATCACAGCCCCATTGGCTGGTGGAACTTTTTGCTCAACGTGGACAAACAATCCTGCGTCTTGAAGCACACAACGGATGATAGGATCTGCGTCCGAGTGACCCGTTTGCACGTCGAGAAAAAAGTGACCGCTCATCCTGGAAAGCCTGACAAAATGAGACAAGGGTGTTTTTTGAACGAATCCTGCAAGAACGTTTCAAATCGCGGGAAAATGTGCAGCAAGGAACTTCAGTCAAGGCACGTCGGGCTTTGTTCTCGTCAGGAGATTCGGAACAAAGAGTCTAAAATGTCACCAAAATAAGTGCCGCGGTAGACGTCTGTCACCTTTTTTGCATTGTACAAAAAATGACTGGTAGCTTGCAGAAAAATAGATTGTCAAGCACCTTGCCATCAATCACGTCGCCCTTGGTTCGGAGATTGAATGGTGCGGACAAACAACAACGTCGAGAATCCGAAGTTTTTGTTCTTAAACTATTCTGGATACTTGCTATCAAAAGAGATGTTCCCCTTCACCTCGTGTCTGAGCTGCCTTCTGCATCGCAACGCCATGTTGTGAAGGTCGCCACAGCCATAGGCAAGCGACTGGCTCTCGCGTTCTGTTGGGGGTCTTAGTCCCTGGTGGGGAAGTTGGATGTGCGAGCGGAATCTTGTTTCCCATGCACCTGAAGACACACGGCGAGTTCCCAAGACGCAGAAGAGTCTTTGTTGAAGGCGTGTGCGAGCGAGCTGCAGCGGCGTGAGTGAGCGGCGAACTGGGTGAGATCAGTTAATCAGCGCTTCCGAGTCACCTGCGCAGCGCTGCGCGCGGCTCGTAAGACGTGATGGATGTGTGTGTGCGTTACGTGCACGCCGCTTCATTACTCGGGGCCCAGCCGCTTTTAATCTCCTTTTACTGCCGTGCAACGAGCCGGTTGATTCTCTTTTGACTGAACTTGGGACTTTTACGACACAAGCTCAAAGCTGCACGAAAATAATATTTGCTGACGATGCTGCTTGAGACTTTCAACTTGATTGCTCCGGAACCATTGGCTTTTGGCCTGAAGAATGCAGTCTGGTCTCGGTGGAATCAGCACTGGGCGCTCCTATCAGTCAGTGCGTGTAACCATTGTGGTTCAGTCAACAAGACCCAGTGTGATTTCAGCCCTTCCACCTGATTTATGTGAACCGGAGGTCTGCTGCACAATACATTGCACCTCGAGTGAGGATAAAGCAAAGTGTGTCGTGTCGAACCCACGGGATGATCCGTGGATTACGAGTGGCGAGTTGCTCCGGGGATAATTCGGCATTATCGGCCGCGTGTTGACACAGGTCTGGGTCAGTGCTGCGCGCCCGCTCCGCCAGTTTACGACTCGCTCGTGAAACCCGACTTGTTCTTGAGGTCTGGAGCTTCTTTGGGCTCGTTGGTCCCGTTGAGCTGCTCTTGTCGCTCCACGTGTGCGTCCGCTGCGCTTGTGTCGACACAAATATGGCATTCCATCTCCCTATGGGTGCCAACTGAGCCTGTACGTTTGTGTGGAGCGTAGTTTGTAGCACATGTCAAAAGCGTCTGCCAAACTGAGAACCAATGCACACAGAAAGGGAACAATGGCTGGGTCGGTCTGGACCCGCACGTTTCGTGCTGTGTGTGAGGTTCGTGTGGACGACCGAGACAAATTGCTCTTGTTCAGATGCCATTGTCAGCTGTTGCAACGCGCTGATACCCGGACCCGTTCCAATCCAATCCATTCAATGCCTATTTATAGCCACCTCGAATTCATCCACATTCCCAGCAGGCTGCTCAAATGTGAAGCTCGCATGTTCACTTGTCATGGTCAGTGTGGAGGGAGGCCTGGGCCGTTTTGATGGAAACGCAAACGCTGAAACTCCGGATGAGCACGCATGATGCTTCAACTATGACAACACATTTGAGTTGTGCTGGACTTGCCAGCGGCCCGATTTCATGCTATCTCTGACATGTTTGGCGTCATTACAGTGATAGTTGAGTCAGGAATGGAGTGGGGAGCGGGGAATTGGCCTCATTTCGTACTGGCCAGGCTAATTTAGTTGGACATCGATTGAAAACTCAAGATGGACGAATGCGAGGGTCAGCCCTCTAATTTCCGCAATCTCTCACAGTCGCCATTTATAACTGTTCCCGCGTGGCAGCCGCTTCCCAAGGACCCTTCCCCACCCAACAACCAGCAGTCAACTCCAGACTTCACAGTTGTTTTTTGAGCGGCTCTGAGTTTTCCGTGTGGCGAGAGGAGAAGCCTGCGGCCATCGTAGTTTGTCTCACCGACGGACATTGATTTGCAGTTTGTTTATTGGCCCCAGCTTGAGACATCATATTGCGAGGCCTCCGTGGTGCACATACGAGAAGACACATAAACCACCGAGGTAATATGCCAGTCAAACGGCCGCAATTGAATCAATCTCGCTCCTCGCTCAAGACGTTTTCATTTCATCACATTACGTGGACATTTCTATTGATTTTCTCTCGGTCTGTGAAAAGTCAGCGACGAAGGACAGGAAGATGGAGCTGTTGGTGTTAGTCTGAGGGTTGCTGCACAGGCATTTCGTGATCAGAACATGGAGTCAGATTCTTGATTGCTCAGGTGTACAACTTTGAGGTGGTAATCTCACAAGATATGCGTCAGTTCCGGGTTTGTCACGTGGGAATCGTAGACCCACTGGCCTGACGCCGATTTTTCAAATTCGACATATTGTGTCAATGCGCTTGCACCTTTGTTCGACCAGAGAATCGAACAAAGTAAGTACGTATGTTTGACAAACAGGCAACAGGGTCGTGTGTGACTTCTTGATGAGTCGACGTGGATCCCGCCTCAACAAGTGACATGCCGTGAAACAAAGCGTTCTGGATCCTCGTGTGAGTGGACCTGACCTTTCCCGTGACGAATTTCACGGCTCAAGGCTAAGCAGCGAACACAAGTCCAATGTCTGCTCGGAGACTGGATGAATCGAAGAATGTCGTGAGGAAGAATCCCAGCAACGCTGCAGGGTAATAAACGTATAATTAAAAAGTTTTTCACATCAAAAGGTACTCATCTGAAAAAGAAAGGCTTAATTACGATCAAAGTGAATCCGAAATTAAATTAACCGATCTCTCTTCGTGCTGTCTGCGCTAAGATTACCATGTGTATTTCCTTGTCGTGCAAAGTGCAAACAGATTAACGGTGGTGGAAGCGTTGTAGAAATTCGGGATTTGAAGTGGCCACTCGAAAAGGGAAAGCAGGAAATCTCGACTGATCTACGCCAAACTTTTTGCCGTTCTGGGTACTTCACACGGCTGTTTGCTGAAGTCAGAGCCTCTTTTGGATGGATCGCAGATCATACAGATCCTCATGACAGTAAAAGGGTTATCTGCTCACTAAAAGGGTTATCTCCGTCAATATTTGACTCAGCTGTGATCGCACACAAACTTCACATTTGTCTTCTTCCGCTGCTTCTTGGCGCAGTGGCAGCTTCTTCCTGACTCAAGTGCGGGGAACATGTAATGTATGTAAGTTTTCTTTCAACTCGTTGTCCCTGTATCCGGACTTTTCAGACACTTGAAGTTCCTTGGTTGTCTGCGGATGTTCGATGTTTTGTTCATTTGAAGCAGAGAAGTAAATTTTCGCTGCTTCATTTGCACGTGAAGTTTCCGTTCCCGCCTCGTTTTTTGTGAAGCGGTGCCCGAATATGCTGGGCCATTTTCGGTGGATTGCTCTCAAGTTGAGAGTAGCGTGTCATGAATTTCGACCTTTCCCCTAATGAATGTGGCGTGATTTGCTCGGCGAGCAAATGGGGACTATGACCTTTGTATGAAACATGAAGAGCCCCTGTAATGCACCAGTGTCTGTCTTGCATAAAAAGGAGAGACGTCAGGGTGGCAACTGCCGCCATGATGTGCAAACTGGAAGCTCTTCTCATCATGGAATCATCAATTGCCAGAAAGATTTCCCGAAATGAAGACTCGGTCTCAACAAAGCCTTGAATTTCTCATTTCCCGGACTCTGCAAGTTCGGCGGCCCGAAGAAGCCATCAACTGGTCGTCCTTTATTGGCCCGAACGCTAAGCTGTGTTTTACCGTTGTCCTAAAAGTCTCCTAAACAAAGTGTGACTCACCAGATTGCTCTCATATGCAAATCACCTTGCGTAAGGCGGTGTTGGGGAAGCAGAAAGCAACAGGTTTTGCGAACAGACCCGTCCATCTGTTGGCCTTGCGCGTACTTGTTGAAAGAAACGGGACCAACGGATTCACTGGTCGGCGCTGAGATGGACAAAGCTGGCTGTGGTGATGTTCGCCCTGGAGTGGGTCACTTCAGAACCAGAGTCTGGTGCCGCTTCTTCCGCACCGCTTCGGCACCTGCTGTAACATTGTGAGCATCTTCGGAATGGAAATGCACCCAAGATGGGCAATGTTTCTTCCCTGTTATGGCCGTTGTGTGTTTGTGTGTGGTCTCACCGCACAAACGTGTGTGTTGTATGGCCTGTCAGAGAGTGCTGAGGGAGAGAGGAGCATTATGCCGGTTATTACCGTGGGGAATCGCCCTTATTGCCAATATGTCTGCAATATAAGCGAATCTCTCACCAGATAAAGGGCAGACGGCTTCACTATTGAACACCACAATAGCTTGGTCCGAGACAGCGTGAATCTGAGAACTCGGGCTGGTTTATGTTGTTGTTTTAGAAAAGATACTTGCTGTGTTTTGAACATTTATTTGGTCTTTTTCTTGCCATTATGCCTTCAACAAGGCATTTCCAACTCCATCAAGTGGTTTGAATTTCATCACTTAGTTTGACTGTGAAAAGTGGGGAAATGACTTCACACGGCGTGAAACGTGTGAAATCACTGAAGCAGGGAATCGCCGTGAAGAAAGGCAGCTTTTCGTTTGTTTCTTACGACAGCGTAAATAGGCACTTCTGTCCTCCAACCCTCTTCACAGAAGACTCTACTGTAGTTGAGTTGTGTGGCAGTGGGAAAGATTACTGCGCCCACAAAACACAAACCACGACATTGCAACAGTGGGAGAGAACTGCGAAGAAAGATGAATGATGGACATAAAAGAATATGTGCGCATAAATAGAAAGGATTTTAATGGTTTTCTTCCCTGTGAAGTGTTGATAACGAAAAGTAATTAGTTGCAGTAGAGTGAAAGTAATTTAATATCACATTTAGGGCGAAGATAAAACATACATTGGAGACGAAGATGCACTCGAAAACGACGCATTTTGAAGAGCTGTGAAGTTGGTGCGCTGGTTTAAGATCATCTGCTTCGCTTGTGTCAAGGCAAAACGCGTATTTTGCTGAAGCGCGAACTCACAGAGCTGCAAGACGAGAATTTCAATGAAGAGTGCAAGAATATACTCATACGAGTGTGTCTGTGTTCCTTGCGGGAGAAAGATTGTGCGCTCTTGAAATTGTGGCCCTTTCACTTGAAATTTGCACGATTTGTCAGGAAGAGGGAGTCCGTTTTGTGGACACGGCAGTTCCTGTCTTGCGCCCGATTCATCGTAAGCCGGAGAATATGCAGTGGCCCCTGCTTGTCATATGTGTGCTGAGATGGTTCAGGACCCACATCTCAGAGGTGCGGCGCACAGATGTGCAGAAAAGCACGCGGGGAAAGGACCTGTGGTCAAGACCGTCATAAGTCAGAGAGCAGCGAAAGCTGGGGATGTAGAATGTAATCCAGGCTGACACTTGGCGCTGTATCAATCTATATTTCATCAGGCCGTTTTCTTGCAACATCGACCACAGATGGTTCAAGCTGCTTTACTCGCCGCTAGAAATGCACTGTGGCAAAAGGCCTTGTAGTTTGTCAGCTGTGTGGCCTGCTATGTCAGTGGTCAGCTTGTTACAGACCAGAAGCATCACCACACTGATCAGACACTTTGTGAGCTCGTTCTATTTGTGTTTTGTGGTGGTTTCAAAGCAGTGGCAGTTGGCTTTGGAAAATGTTTGTTGACGAAAAAGGCCAAAATCCAAACAGTGTTTGACAAAACTAGAGGGCTTTCTTGGTTCCTGGAAGTACAAGCATATTGTGAGCAATGCTTCTGTCGCGTCCGTGCAATCTGACTAACACGGACCGATTACTCGCAGAGAGGCTGTGTGGAAGGCTACAAAGGCATCTACCGTGTGATCATGGACATGTAAAAAGTCTGTATTTGAATGTTACGAGCTGTGGGGGAGATTCCTGCAGGAAATTAGGTTTGGGACCCCTGCCTCCTGCGCATGATTTCCTCTGCCTCTTGGCCTCGTGTCATCCCGCGCAGTGGCGACTGCAAGATCGATAGATACACTGAGGTCTAAAATTTGCTTCCACAAAGTGAAGGAGGTTTTGGTCAATGTTTGGAATTCTATTCATGTCACGTTTTTGGTTGTCAAAATGCACACGTTTTTGCGTCTTCTCGGACAGGCTGTGCTTGCTCGTGTGGACCCACGGTCAGAATCAAGAGCATCGACAACAAAAACCAAATGTCATCAAATTTGATCGATTCGATGAGGACCCCTGGAAAGCTAAAATCATAATATGTTTCATTCACTCAGTTTGGGCAAGAACAAAATTGTCTTTTATTTGGGGATTGGGTAGAAATCCAACACGTATCGATTGACCGGCAAAATATTATTTTTTTGCACGCAGATGCTTGTCAAAAACTGGCTTTGACGTTGAAAGGAACTGGACATCTGAAAGCTGGTCATGATGCTCCCTATGCCGGGACAGTGAAATTTACGCAGCCCTAAGTGTAGCTATTAAGTTTTGTGATTAAGTGTAGCATTAGGAGAGGTAGCTACAATAAAAGCTTTTGCTTGCAGCTAAACTGCAGCAGATAGCATTTATTAGTCCGTGTGTAATGGAAGAGTACAATGACTCATGGCAACTTGGGCGCACCAGCTCGTAGTTTGCCAAGAAGAGGAACGCGACAAAAGTAAGTTTTGAGCAAGTATTTGCTTGCACATCATGAATACATTTTCAGCATTGTTTGTGTTTGTTCACTAAGATGCAGCGTCTTGCATTCTTTAGAACTTGAAGCAGGTTTTACACTTTTATGGGATAATAATAAGCAGCTTTGTCTGAAAACCTGCTCCAGCAGAAACAGGCTTTCGCCCTTAAGGCATTAAACATTCTTTGCGCCAGAAGGAACAAGTTAAGACGCGGCTGAAGCTGTGTCTCCTTCTTTGAACAGTGGAAGATCGGAGTGGAAAAACGGCTGATTTCAGTGGTGGAACGATTGGTGCTTTGGTGGTCGGCCCTGCATGGGCGCGTGGGTGATGTAAAGGGCGCGTGAAAGTCTGGAAGCCGAAGGCGTCTGCAGACTGAACAATAACCATGGGTCCTGATCAGAAAAAAACCGTATTGATTACTTGATTGACGATCTGTTATTGTATCGGTGGAATATGATTGACTTGTGACAATAGGGAACTGATTTTGATCACAGCGCAGCAGCCGCCATTAAATGGCAATCCAACCAAGTCCTAACCTGGGCATTATCAATTATGAGCAGCAGGGGACCGCCGCCACTGCGGTTCACAGTGCAGTCCAAACCGTGCAGCGTAAAAGCAGTCGTCAGTTGCAGCCTGCCATCAAAACCAGACCAGCAGGACTGTGATGCTTGTGCTGTTCCTGGGGACTTCTAAACCCCTTTTTGTCAAATCCCGAGTTCCACATTCAGCTGAAAGCGCTTTCAGCAGTTTGGGAAGGGATTGAACAGGCTTTGACTCAACGCGACAGTGGACTTTTCACCGACGTATTTTGCTGTGCAACCACATTCATGAATGAATTATAATGCCCAAACGCGGAGTGGAAAGGTTATTTGCACACGAAGATTGATTGTTGCAATGAAACACAAGTATTTGGCAGGTAGAGTATCCATTGTAATCCATTTTACATTTTCGTCTTCATCAATAAAACATATGGGGTCCAGTCTGTCCGTATCTGGTGGCTTGTACCAGTCTTGTTCGCACAGTGTTCGAAAGTTTTTGTGTGGAAAGTCTGCAAATCAAAGGGACTTGCTTCAGGCTTTCTGTCGGGTGAGTTGATAACATCTGGTAAGAAGCGAAAAGACGACGGAGAGAAGGAATCTCCAAGGCGCTCAAGAAGCGACGAGGAGTTCTCACGTGCAGCGAAGATTTGCGACCACGCCAACTTCAACGCCGCATTTGTCTGCATCCGTTCCAGAATCATCAGTGAGCGAGCAACATGACGGTGGAGCGACGCTGAATTAGCATCGGGAATGGGAGTACATGGAAGGTTGTGATCGGACTCTGACCTGCTGGGTGCGGAGCACATAGAGAACGAACGCGTTTACAGGGCTTGACACGAAAGCCTGCGATTAAGCCTCTGTCCTACAGGGTATTTTTATCTCGCAAAGGAAGCACTCGGTCGTTAATATGTCTTAGCAAAGTGGTCAGCCGAAGAAGCCTTCCAAGACCAGCTTAACTCAGTCCTTGAAACATCCAACCTTCCGAGGCAACCTTGTTTGTCTCTCCCCATTTCGAGAGACAGCAGCTGTTCTGTTTCCACAAGGTACCACCGAACTGTGGAGCAGAAAACGCGTTGACGTCACTTGAGAACCACAAGATGGGACTGAACTTTGAAGCGGAGTGGAGTCGACTTGGTTGTACGTGGGTTCGATAAGGCGAGTTGAACTCCCAAGTGCTAATCATACTGTAGCATTACGCGCACAGAGAAGTTGCACTCAATCCTGTGTGGCAATGCTCTGTGTTTATTGCTAAGCATTGTCATTGCGTTTCTCTTTGATTGAACATGCATATTATACGGCTAATCGCACTGTAAACAGGGGGTAACCATGGAGACCGGAGTATTAGCATGGATTTCCATCGAAGGACTCTTTTGTTAATAGAATTTTAGTTTAGCCAACCATGTAGTGTGCAGGGCTGACAGATAATGAGATTCAATCAGGTGTAATGCGATTCAAAAGGAAATTAGAGCAAGATTGATACTCGCTGTCTTCGTAAAGTAGAATCTAACTAAACTGTTAATCCCTGAGGTCAAGCAAAGATCCATTCCCAGAGGAACCAGAAATTTGTCCCCATGTGACTGTTGCTTGCTTTCTGACTTGAGATTGTTTTCTCATGGACCGACATCGGGAGAAGCTGGATGTTTCTCGGTGCGGGCAAGTCAGACCAAGAAGTGACTGAGCCACACACACACACACACACACACACACACACACACACACACACACACACACATACGTAGGATGTCCAGGAATTCTTAGTTTTCGTCCAACAAGAACGTGACAACGGATGTGCCTGATAAAATTTAATGGTTCAAAATTCAAAACACATGCACAGGGACACA
>JAAUXT010045001.1_pt1:0-30000 | contig 33093 bp, 33 predicted proteins | sample 7278171 | NCBI WGS metagenome assembly JAAUXT01 (sample SAMN14350112, study PRJNA611818) | marine sediment metagenome | isolation source: surface marine sediment (1.8m) | place: French Polynesia: Moorea | collected 2018-08
CTTCTCACCTCCTGACTTCCTTTATGCCCTCTCCCTCCCCCAGGTCTCCTCTGGTGCACCTCCTCTCGATCTTGCCCCTGGCCCCACCCCTGGACATGCCCCCTTGCACCACTCCTGGATTTGCTCTTTGCCCCTCCCTGGTTTTGCATCTGGCCCCACCCTTGGGTTCGCCCTCTTGCCCCACCGCCCCCTTGCCCCCACCTCTGGTTTCACCCCCCAATGCCTGTTGAAAGAAAGTCTGTTGGCCTGAGCGTGCCAAAGTCGTGAGATCCATGTCGCCTCTGCCCTTTTTCCCTCTGGCCAGACGCAGAATTTGCGCAGCAGAAGCTGGTTTACGTTGATCGGTTTTGCGTGCTGGTTTGGCAAATTTACGAGTAAATATGCTCTGAAGGAGTTAGTTCCCTCAATGCGGTCAAATGTGCGCCTTCCTTTGGGTCCGAATCACGCGAGACGAGGTGTGCGCACAAATAACAAAGAGGTACTGAGGAGAACGTTAGAGCGCCATCTCGCAACGGAGCACGGAGTCCGTTTCCATGGCAACACTCACAAGCTCGTCAGCGGACAGACGGTCGATCCGAACTTGACCTGGAACGGGCCGTGCAGCTGGAGATTCGTCCCGCGTAGCGTGACCGGAGTTCCTGAAAGAAACGGATTAGCGTTGCACCCTGGCTCGGTAATTACGTATAGGTTATGGAACCCAGACGAGACTTTTCACATGGGTTACTGAACGAAAATGGTTACTGAACTCGTGCTGTGCACTCGTTCAGTAACCAATTGAGTTCAGTAATAGAGTGTGAAAAGTTGAGTCTTGTTCCATAACCTACTTACAGAACAAGAGAAAGTTAATGAGGTATGACACATTGTAAGTTTCTTTCTTTGATGTTTCTTATTGACTGTGCTTCATACCTCATTGATTTTGTCTTGTCCTGTTCACTGAAGCAAAGCATTTATTCATGGGAGAAACTTGAACGCAAGAACAATGGCCAAATGTCGGTAGCGTTCTGTAAAATTCTTTTGACATCGTTCGCCAGCGACAGACCGGCCAAATTGCTTTTGTGCGTCAAACCAAAGTGACAGGCAGATCGCGTAATTGACCGCGAAAGCGAAATGACCGCAGGGCGTAAAACATTCAGAAAGGTCACAGAAGGGACCAGAAGGGTCTTGGTCTCACCTCCAGCCTGTGGTCCGTAGATGGGTTCAACTCTTGTGATGATCAGTTTGGTTGTGACTGAAAATACACAAAACGCAACAATGATCAGTCAAAGAGGAAAAAGCGACGACAGAGACTGCTCTCCAGCGCAACTAAACTTGGGACTGGCCATGTCTGGTCGGGGTGGAATGCTCGTTTCGAAGAATCCAAGATTTCACCATTGAACACGGCGAAGTGAACCCTTGATGCTGGGGAGGCTCAGATGTCGACACGCGTGGTGCCCCAATTGCTGGACAAATGTGTATGTTCAAAACCTCCGATGACGTACAGTTCCGGAGATGCGGCACGACTGGATCTCCCGGCAAGCCCCGCCCCCTTAACCCCTCCCCCGCCCTCTGTCACCTGTCCCCTGCCTCTGCCCCCAACCCCTGCCCCCCTTCCCCTGTCCCCTTCCCCTGCCCCCTGACCCTGCCCCCTGACCCCAACCCCTTCCCACTGGCCCTCTGCCCCCAGCCCCCTGCCCTCCTGCCCCCAACCCCTTCCCACTGGCCCTCTGCCCCCAGCCCCCTGCCCCCTGTCCCCTGCCCATGCCCCTACTCCCTGCCCCCTGCCCCTATCCTCACCCCTGCCCCCCTTCCCCTGCCCCTGCCCCAACCCCCTGACCCCTTCCCCCGCCTTCTGCCCCCTGGCACCCCAGCCCCGCCCCCCGGCCTCCTGGCCCCGCCCCCCCCCCCCGATGACGTACAGTTCCGGAGGTGCGGCACGACGGCTCCGGACCCCGGAAACAGGACGGACAGATCCAAGTTACTGAGACTCGCGAAGAAGATGGACTCGGCCTCTGGGTGGTTCAGAAGGGTGGCGGCCATGTTGGCGATGACGCTCCCAGATCTGTGAGAAATGAGAGAATGATGGCGTGTGAAAGGAACGAGTGTGGCGAAGGTGTGTGTGTGTGTGCATGTGTGTGTGTGTGTGTGTCGGAGGACAGCAGGGGGTCACAGCACAGATAAATGAATTCAAAGACAAGCCAAAAACAAAGGAACCCAGGAGCGATTGTCAAGCAATTGGAAATGTCACAGGAATATTTTCAACAGTCACCTGTATCTTCTGACGTATATCCGGAGAAAGAACCTGGTTCCGCTCAGGGCTGACTGCAGCTGCAACACCAAGTAGACAACATGTGATACAGACATCTCCACTGCGCAGATCACCCAAGCGCCCCACCCTAGATCTGCAGTTGGGGACCTGACCAAACTCAACACTGGAGCTGCTTGTTGTCTCAACCATGGATCTGGCCTCTGGCTCAACCCTGGATCTACCCTGAGACCCAACCCTGGATCTACCCTGAGACCCAACCCTGAATCTACCCTGGACCCAACCCTGGATCTACCCTGGACCCAACCCTGGATCTACCCTGGCCCCAACCCTGGATCTGCCCTGGACCCAACCCTGGATCTACCCTGGACCCAACCCTGGATCTATTCTCAGACCCAACGCTGGATCTACAACCTGGCCCAACGCAACCCTGAATACAGCTTTGTGTCCAACCCTGGATCTGTCCAACCCTGGATCTGTGCACCCCGGTGCTGCCCCCTGGCGCTCACCCTGGAGACGATGCCCTCAGACTTGTTGACGGTCTGCGGTGACGTCACGTTCGCGAGCTCCGGGTCAAACTGCTCCCGTCTGAAGATCATCGTGAAGGGAACGTCCATCGTCCTGTCCGGAACTGGAACAAACACAAAGGGCAACACAAGTCACAGAGTGACTGCACCAGCGGATCCAGAAACCGCCTTGAGGGGACCGAAGCCAACCAGCTACCGACAGTTCAAAGCTCCTTTTCTGTGGCTGTCTACTTGGGTTCGCAGCCCCAAATCAGCTGAACAGATGGGACTGCACTTGGTTTGCAAAATCCTGGGGATAAACAAGAGTGTGTGGGGCTGGACAGGCCAAGCTCCATTGAAGCCCCGTCCAGGTCTGCTTGAGGCGAAAAAAATACTGGCTCGTTGGGCAGCGCGTCAAACAAGAACCGAGACGCAAGGCAAACGCGTTAACGACTGGATGACGTGTAACGATACCACAGTTGTCCTCGCTGAGGGCCCCAGGGCCTCCGGACGCCTCCCCAGCGTCACACGGCAGACACGACGGCTGCAGGACAAAACAGTGTCGTTCATACAGTGCACAAAACAACGCAACTGCAATGGTTATAATTTTCGCTGTGGTTCCTTGCGAGTGTCAAGCATTGGGTTGTCGGTGTGGCAACTTTGGTTTTGGTCCAGGGGGGGCAACAGTTTTCAGTGTGAGGGTCCCGGATGCCCCAGTGGAAGCCATTTCCTTTTTGGTGTTTTCGCAACGCAAAAGTTTGGTTCGCCATCGCACGAGGTTTGTCTGGAACAGAATGGAAAAACAATTTGACACGTGAATGGGAATAACGACCTGTGAGGTTTGTGGTTGGAAGGTGCCGTCCGGGCAGACTTCGCACACAGCCTCGCCAATCGTTCCGGAGTTAATGTACTGCCCCGGTGGACACACTGTCGGGTCTGAAAGAACAATCCATATATTTTTGCTTTGTGCCTGAAGTCTCAGTTTTGTGGTCAGAACTGTGTGAACCACAATGCAACAGTTTTTTGGACTTACATTCACACTGGAGACTGGAGACACTCCCCGTCCTCGCAGTAGTGAAGCCTGTCGGGCACGGGAAACACTCAAACAGCACAACGTTATCCCTGTCATTGTATGTGTTCAGGGGACACTCCACACACGACCCATCCACGTGCTGAAAACTACCTGGAGGGCAAACAACCACTCGTGTACACTGGAACCCGTCCCCAATATAACCATGGTTACATGTGCATGAGTAGGACCCGTCGTTGTCATGGCATTGCGCATGTTCAGAACATTGTGCGGTGCCAGACTCACATTCATTGATGTTATCACAAACTAACCCATCCCCTGTGAAACCTGCATTGCAGACACACATGTAAGAACCAACTGTATCTGAGCAAGTTGCATTGGGAGAACAATTGTCAAGCATTGCAGAGCATTCATCAATGTCTGTGCAAATTTCACCATTCCCTATGTAACCAGCTGTACATGTGCAGTTGTAAGAGCCTTGAATGTTATGGCAGTCTGCATTGACAGAACAATTGTTTTCAGCCATACACTCATTGATGTCCACACAGCTGCCATCATTGTTCTCAAAGCCCTGCTTACAAACACACTCGTAGGACCCAACAGTATCAACACACATTGAATTCAACGGGCAGTCAAAGTCAGGTTTCTCACATTCATTCACATTTTGACAAGTCTGTCCATCCCCCTCAAACCCCTCATTGCAAACACAGCTGTATGAACCTTCAGAGTCAACACAATTAGCATTGACAGAGCAATTGTGTGTCGGTCTGTCACATTCATCGATGTTAACACAATGGAAGTTGTTGCTCTCAAACCCAGGGTTACAAACGCAAAATGTTGTGTTGTTAGAAATGCACACAGAGCACTCAGTACTGTAGATGGAGCACTCGTCAATTTGATGGCACTCAAATTGATTTGGTTGGTGGTTATCTGAAATGCAAAAAGGAGACAAACAAATCACAAATATTGAAAATGAATTTTCTTCCAATAATACAGCAAACTTGCATTGCTTGCCAAAGAACTTGTACAACACAGCCATGCAAGCAGTGAAAATATATAAATTGATTAGAATGGGTGTGTTCGATTTACGCGTGCGGCTGGCCGGTGGCGCAGTGGCGCCACTTCGCCCCGGGGCTGGAGATGAGGCGAAGTCAGCCATTTTGCCTCACTGGGGGAGCTGTATAAATCGCATGAATCGAACACGATCAATGGTGATGAAGTCGTTGAGTCTCGGGATCGTACCTTGGGGGCAGCTGCACTGGACTGGAGGGATCTCGTCACCACTCATGGCGTCGGGGACGGCGTCGGAGAAACTGACGCTTCCAATGGCCTCGCAGATTTCTGTACAAAATATCACTTGCTGTGTTGAGGTATATACAGATCGAGTGGCTCCCGCACACACGCACACACACACACATAAACACACAACCACACAAGAACACACACATGCACAACCATGAGCACGGTCTTGAAGACACACACACACACAGACACACACTGGACATGTTCGATTTGCACCCACGGCTGGCCGCCGGGGCAGTGGCGTCACTTCGCCCCTGTGTTGGAGATGGGGCGAAGTCAACCAGATGTTCTGGCTCACTGGGCGAGCAACACCAGTTCATCGAACACGGCCACTGACAGTGCACCTGCGCACAGATGCGCGCAAACGCGCGTGCACCAGTACACACACACATGTCCTCGCACGCATACACTCACACTGGAGCCAACGAAAAACACGTTTCGCATTACGACTTCCTGCGTGTATACAATTTTCTGAGAAGGCCCACGCTGGATCTGGTCCCAGGGTACCGTGCCTCACTTTGACAAATTGAAAGAAGCGACACTTTGTGACGTGCGTGGTGTCCTGCCTTATAAGGAATGAATCGACCAACGCAACACTGTGCAATGCAATGGACTCACCCTTGGAGTACTGCGGGAGTGTGATCTCCTCCCAGGTGCTGTTCGGGAAGTTGACGCACTGCCCGACGGAGGGGAAGAGCCAGCCGGCCGCAGCCCCGTCTTTTATCCACTGCATCCGGCTGTCGCACTGAAGAGGGTTCTCGTCCACGAACAGGTGCAAATCGCCTGAAAGAGCAGAAGGGATGACTGAGACCAGGTCCTTTGATTGCACATTACACGGGTGACAAGACATCCGTCGGGATAACTCGTACATTTCACAGCATCGCCCCACGGAGTGAAGATGCCGCTGGACTCTTCATATCCACGCAGAGCACGAGTTCAGAACGGTTGATGGACACTCGCGTGTTCCGGTTCGGAACTGGTGCCCACCCTTGGGTGCGAATGACCTTGGCAATCATTGGCAGTGTTCCATTTACGTGCGCCGCCTGGCCGAGTGAGCCCCAATGGCTGACTTGCCCACTTTGCCCCATCTGCAACCCAGGGGCGAAGTGGCGCCACTGCGCCACCCGCCAGCCAATGCGCCCATTGCCTTCAGGCACCACGAGTCCACGCACAACCGCACAACTCAGGCTGTGGACACACAGAGGGTCACACGGCGCGTCACTGACCCTCAAGGACGTGTTGTTAGGATCGAATTTAGATCCACTCTGTTTTAATCTGCCAATGTAGAAACAAAGAACAAGACAGCAAATTTGTGTCCTCTGTTCACACTTTGTGCGGACTCAACAAGAACCTCGCTTTGTCTGCATTTTTCTTTTTGGTGTGGCGTGGCTTTGCGGTCCGGACAAATTTGCTTGGAAAAACTTGGACAGAATATCGCGTTGGCAAGTACTCGCACACACGCAACAGCTGGAACCAAACACCGACAGCAAGAAAAATTGAGCGATATCAAACCAGCTGATGTTGAATCCTGCTGAGATTGTACTGTTTCTGATGAACTCGAACCTCCGAGGTATCTTTGCTTTGTGTTCAGCAGCCGGGCCTGTAGAGTCTCCAGTTGATTATTGGCCAGTCTGATCACATTCAAATTGTCCGAATACACGAAGGCGTTTTCCTCTACGTGGCTGATAAGATTCGAATTCAGTGACACAGACCGAAGATTCACAAGGGGCTCAAAGTCTTCGTTTCTCAAACGAGACAGTCTGTTCTCACTCAACACCAGACTTGTCAAAGAACTCAATCCAGCTAAAGCTCCACTTTCCAACGTATCAATTTGATTTTGAGCCAGATTCAAAATTTTCAAGCCTGGCAACTCCAGGAAAGTCTCGCGCTGAACAGCAGTGAATCTGTTTGAATACAAACTGAGCTGAACCAGAGCTGGCAGCCCTTGGAAGGAGTGTACAGTAACGCGGGTCAGCTCGTTGTCCTTCAAATCCAGCTTGGTGAGAGAATCAAGTGCGCGAAACGCCCCAGGCTCGATAACAGAGATGCGATTGTTCCCGAGATCAAGACGTTGCAGTGACTTCAGTTCTTGGAATCCGTTTCTTCTCAGACGTGTCAGTGAGCCACCATAAAGGTTCAGGGTCTTCAGCTGGGTCAGGTTTCTGAAAGTTCCCAAGTCAAACTCTACGACTCGTACATACAGGGCCATCAAAGTCTCCAAGGATTGCAAATGCGCAAATGCACCGGGTTCGATCACTTGTATTGGGTTTCGGGTCAAAGTCAAAGTTTCCAGGGCAACCAAGTTTTCAAAGATGTTGCTGCGAAGCTTAGCCAAACGATTGCCATGTAATGTGAGTGTCTTTAGTTGTTCAAGTCCTTTCCATGCCCCCGGCTCAACCGTGATCACACCAACAGAGTACAGGCTGAGAGATTCTAAGCAGATCGCATCAATAAATATACCCTTGACCAATGTGGACAAGACAGCCCCACTGATGGTCAACTGCTTCAATGCTGAAAGACCACGAAGGCTCTGAGGATGCAAGAACTCTATTGCACTGTTTAGCATTGTCATATCGTTCAACGCCTCCAGCCCATCAAACGCGTGATTTTCAATCTTTTTCATCAACTTGTTCTCGTTCAGGGAAAGTTGAGTCAGGGACGATAGTCCCCGAAATGCATTTGGGCCAATGGTTGTCAAATTTGTGCCTTGCAGCTGCAATGTGTTGAGACTGTGTAACCCGTAAAATGCATTGCCTTCAATTCTGCGTGTTCCAGTGTTCCTGAAGATAAGTCCGGTGCAGAACACCAAATGATTGAAGGCGTATGCCGGAAGCACAGGTATCAATGTTCCTTGGTATTGGACATTTTGAGTGTCTTCAGGTATCTCCTTTGGGTTGAATGTGTCATCTGCACTGAACGTCACTCCTCCTGCTGTTTCACACACAAAAACCACGATCAAACACAGTTGCGCGAAGAAATGCATCGTTCTTCCGACTCTGTCTTTCTAAAGATCACCTGCCGTTTTCATCTGACACAATCTGACCTCACAATCCCCAGGGTCTTTGCAAACCCTTGGGTATTGTGTGCATCTTCCTCGACTGGTGTGAAATTTCAAATGCAATGGAAGAAAGCACAAGTCACAAGTCAGATCCAACAGCACCAACGCAGTGCACATTTCCAAGGGTACACTGCAGACAGAAGCAGAGTCGCAATTCTAAAGAAAGAGAAAGTTGGGGAAAGACAGAATTCTGGGAATACACCGAGAGTATGACGTCACGGTTTTGAGCGCGTTCGATTGATTGGCGGACCCGCCGCGCGGGGAATTCCCCACCCGGGGGAACCCGACTCGTGCGAGGCTCATCGAAAATTGAAATTCAGAGACAAGGAAATGAACGAAAAGTACGTGGTGGCTTGCACACGTAAAAATACAAAACACACGCAAACGTGCACACACGTACACACACACACACACACACACACACACACACACACACACACACACGTGAATCAAGCACCCTAAATTTCTCGACAAGCGCACGCACACCTCACACGCACGCACATTTGGGTTTTGTTCGTAAATACATGTTACGCCTCGACACAAACGCTGGAATTGCTCTGAGTTTTCGTACGGGACTGCGAGAAATAATCGTGCTTTTTCCATTGTGCAATTTCGTAGCCCTGCTCTTCTTTCCAATTGATGTGTGTGGAGAAATGTTTGTTGGTCCACCCCACCCCCGTGGTCAGTATCAGTTGTACCAACTGTTGTGCGGGCTTATCACAGTACTGGTCACCAAGAAAACTTGTCTGGCTGACCCTGTTCATACATTTGATTTTTGTTTCAGCACTTTGTGGCTTTGACTCACGTTGCAACCACCACAGAGCACAGAAATCGGCCTCAACTCTTCAAGCAGGATTCCAACCGCTGCGAGTTTGAGGAAATCTGTGTGAATCATCCAGGTGCCGAACCGTCCCTCTCTGGACTTGAGAAAATTTGTGCAGGCAACAAATTTTTGCATCATTTCAAACCTCGCTTTACGATCTGGTGTTGAACACGGAAATATAACAGCGCACGAATAGGCTGAAGGCAATTCAGGTGTGGTCCATACTTGAACGATCTCCAAACGTTATTCCAAACCAATAACATGTGGCTTCAGGGATCAGAGTGCAGATTTTGCAGAACGCTCACGAACGGGGCGCTGTCAATGAAAATTGCAAGTTTCCTTGTCTGGAGGGGTGGGCATGGCAAGGAAACTGGTAATTTTGGGTTCCTCACTGAAGGTTCTATTTCGTTGATTGAAAACACAACAGGAGGGAATTTTCATTTTTGAGGGGGGCTGAGAAATTCGGAAATTCGTTTAAAAATGAAATGTTTTCAACAATGAAACCAATGTGGAAAGTTGGTTCGAGTGAGGAGATGTTGGAGAAGTTCGTGTTTTTTTGCGCATCACTTCCTTGAAGACCAAATCTTGAAAACAAACTGGGCACACGCTGATTTGGTGGGCAACCCTGCTGAAATCTCGTATTGGCCCCTCCCCGTAGTGGAGAGATACAGGTTGGTCGGACGCTATTGTCACTCCAAGAAAACCCTCTGCACGGTTCTGCGTTGCGTTATCAACAGGTCTGAGTGGACCAGGATCAAGTGAACATTCAGTCACTGTTTATCTCGACGAGCTTTACGTGTTGCAAACAATGCGGAGGTTGAGAAAATACATCCGCTCAGAATTTGTTTGGCCAATTTCCATTGACTCTCAGGCGAAAATTAGGGGAACGGTGCCACTAATCTGGCAATTGGGGCACCGCACGTAATGATTTCAAGGCCGTGCTAAACCTCCTCATTCCTTTGGTGTGTACAGGCGAAGAGACAACTCTTGTCCTTTGACATTTCGGTTCCAGCCCTTTTCCGCCCCCCCTCCCGTGAGTTCACAAAACCGTTTCTCCTCCTCAGGAAGGAACCAAGCTGCAGTAAACCCAGGTCTGAGAGTGTCAGGGCCTGCAAGAACAAAAACCTGTCCCACCCAACAAAGTGCATCATTGGTCAATTTGAAACACACGGCTTTTTTGCAACAATGTTTGGAACAAGGTTGGAGTTCAGCTCTTCTCCGGTTGCGTTTGCATCTTTTCCTAACCTTGGAGAGACCGTTGTCCGCCTCTCGCCTCAGGTCCAAGTCACCCTCTCCCAAGTCGGCCCTCTTTCCAACTCCACCCTGCATGAACTTAGTTTCGTTGACGTTTCCAGTGTACAAGGCAAATTGTCCACAGCTGACACAAGACCCCTGGACCGCGATTCCACAGAACCCCTTCACGAACATCTCAGACAAAAAACACGGTTTTGTCTGTCCAAACATGAAGCAGAGAGGGATTGCGGCAATGTGCATCAAAATATCTCCACAGCGGTCAATGTCTGACAGCGTTTTCACATTGGGTGACGCGCGGTCGTTTTTTGGGCTGACGTAAAAATTCCACCATGTTAAATTTTGACGCCGACGTCAAGAAACGACCGCGCGTCACCAATGTGAAAACCCCTTGACACGAGGAAAGAATTCAAGCGGAAAAGTTGCCCCAATGGAAACGGAGAAACTCACCTCTGCTCTGCTGTGGGCTGACACCTAGCTGTTCTTGTAAAGTTTCCAGTCGGTTTTGTTTCAGAGTCACCATCTTGAGACGGACCAGCGGCTTGAAGGTGTTTTTCTCTACTTTGTCAATCACATTCGAATCCAAGAGTAAGAACTGTAGATGTATCAGTGGTGCAAAGTTTTCATTCGCCAAGCAAGAAAGTTTGTTTTGACTGAGTGCAAGGCTTTGGAGAGACTCCAAACCACGAAAAGCGCCTGACTCTATTGTGGTAATAAAATTTCGTCCAATACTCAAAATTTTCAAAGATGTCAAATTTGAAAATATGTCTGATTGAATGGCAGTTATCCTGTTTTCTCTCAAATCAAGCTGAATCAGAGAGGGAAGCCCGTCAAATGAGTTTTCCACAAAATGGGTCAATGCGTTTGAGTGCAGTTGCAGATCTGTCAGAGCTGTGAGGCCAAGAAAGGCTCCCTTTTCCAGGTTGGATATTCTGTTGCCATAAAGTCTGAGTGTTTTCAATGAATCAAGTCCTTGGAATGTGTTTTTCCTTATCATCTGAAGTCTACCACCTGCTGAGAGGTCCAATTCTTGCAAGTTTTTCAGGGAGCTAAATGTGTTGATGTCCAAATTCATAAACCTTATTCTTTGTGCTCTCAGAGTTTCCAATGAGTGTAGGTCAGAAAAAGCATCTGGGTCAATTTTCTGAATTAGACTGCCAGTCAAAGTCAAGGAAATGAGAGCATACAAGCCAGCAAAACTTTTGTTGTGCAAGATTTCCAAGTGACTGTCTATCAAGTGAAGGTCCTTCAATCGTGTGAGCCCATTCCATGCTCCAGGTTCAATGGTTTTTGTCTTGCTTCTTTGGAAATTAATTCCCACCAAATTTGGCGTGTCAAGAAATGCGTCTTTTTTGATTGTGGTGAGTGCAGAATTTCTCTGAAAGGTAATTTTTCTTAAACTTGTGGCGCCAGTCAGAATTCCCCGTGTTAGATTCGAAATTTTGATCGCATTGAGTGAGAACTGAATCGTGTTCAAAGTGACCAAGTCTGAAAAGGAAAATTCCTCAATGGTCCTGAGCTGTTTGTTAGAATTGATAGTCAGAGTTTCCAGTGAAATTAAACCGTTAAACATATTTGAGTGAATGCTTGTTAAATTGGTGGCTGTGAGAGACAACCGTCTCAGTTGTCCCATGCCTTGGAATGCATCACCTTCTATGATTTCAGTTCCTGTGTTTGTAAATCCTAATGATTGACACAGCAACAAATGACTGAATGAAAGCGCTGGAACAACTGGAACAGGAAGACCTGTGTAGCGTACAGCAGAAGCGGTTGAAGGGATGTCCTTTGGCTTGAACTCATCTCCAGATTTGAAATAATGTGCACCACCCTGAACTGCTGAAAGTATTTCCGAGATTATCCACAAGAATCGTGCATATCTCCTCAGGAACATCGTTTTGATCTTTGTTCAGTTGACGCAAATCCTTGATAAAGTCTCCAGATGAACTGTTGTTAATCAGAGCGTTCGTTTACCATGCCCCTTGCATCCCGCGATCTTGGCCATTTTCGCTTGTGCGCCCCCTCCCCTTGTGCCCCAGCAGGCAGACATGACCCAGAATGATGGATGCACGTGAGCACACGGACATGCAATGCACGATAGACGAACGCTTTCGTTGTGACACAACACAAGGGGTTTTCACATAGGCACTGTCAGCGTCAAAACAGTTGACATTGACAGCAGAATTTTGATGTCAGTGCCAATTTAACTGATGCCCAATTGGTGGGCGTCAATAAATGGTCCGGACTATTCTTGGATGCCGTCAAAAAAGTTGACGTGTACGTCAAAAATCTTGACGGCGTCACCAACGTGAAAACCCACACACAGCAAAACTACGTTTGTTGCCTTTGTTGAAAAGACGTTCACAACTCACTTGCACAGTGAGGCGACACACCCAGAAGCCTCCTCGTGGAACACAAACTCTGGACCCTCGCGAGTGTGTCAACACAGGGAAGTGGGTGTTCAGTCCCAGGAGGGTGACAAAAGCTATTTTCACATTCGTACCGTCAATATCAAAACTTTGACGTTGACAGCAGAATTATGATGTCAATGTCAAAATTCAACATGACACCCAACTGGCAGGCATAAAAAAGAACAGTCCAGACTATTCTCTGACGTCGTGAAGAAAAGTTGAATTTGACGTCAAAAAACGCTGACGCCGTTATCAGCGTGAAAACCCCTTTTCTAACAGACAGGAGAACAATTCTCGCCATTTCCACTGGTGGAATTCCATCGCTGCGAGACATACGCGACTCTTGTGAGCCTCATACAAAATTGGACATGAAACGAAACGCTCATTCAGCCCTTGGTCCGCGTTCAAGAGAACGTCAGCAATCAATGCGTGGCGTGGTGGACACAACGACATCAGCGAGATGGACCCGGAAGTCCGCCCGTGCCCTGATGTGAATATTCGGAGGACGGGGCCATGGTCTGATGGGTGGCCCAGTTTCCATTCAGGAAAATTTCAGCTCCATGTCCTCTGCCCCATGTGCCCTGCCCCAGCAGGGTGAGGAACAGGAGACAGGTGACAAGGGGCTGTGCACAGGGGACAAGGACAAGGGACAGGGGTCAAGGGACAGGGGATGTGGAAACAGGGAAGGAAATACAACATGTGCTTGGTGGCACCTTTTTGAAAAAGGAACCTGAGAAATATCAATTTCATTTTCAGCAGCCCAAAAACAACAGGACAAATTTCATCACACCAATAAATCACCACTTCTCCTGAAAGCCCGTCCCATGTGATGAAAGTAATCAACATACTTCCTTCACAAACTTTTGCTCACTTTAAAAATACAACCCAATTTTTGAATTTGAACATTTTGCACACAATATAAAAATGGTCCATTTTGTTCTGTTGACACTTTCGACATTTTATTGGAGGCAAAACACAACTGACAAATTGCTAAACAAACAAATTTGCACCAAAACTGTGACCCCTGGCACATGCACCAGATTCTCAATGTTGATCGCTGCAGGTGATTTCGGCTTGCCGAAACGCACACTGTCCCAACAACAATATATCTGTGTGTCTGTCTGCTACTCTCTCAACTTGCTTTGCTTGGGCTTCTGCCCATTTGAAGCAGTCTTGCTAACCAGTCCTGTGTTCCTTCAGAGCAGCGAAAACATAAATTAGTGAATCTGGGTAGAAAGGGTTCTGGGTCTATCTTGAATTGGGTCTCCTGCATCAAGCGCTTCCTGTGTCACTCAGCTCCTTTTTCAACAGTGATGTCCTCACAAGTTTTTCAAATAGGTTGATGCTGCCATTTCAACAGGTGTCCATTTTGATAGACTGTTACTGCCATAACAAGACACCAAAGCAGCACCATTTTTGGATGGTGCAATAAAGTGAAACAAACAACAAAAACATATGGAAAGGGTCTTTGAACTGTTTTTTGTTTTGTTTGAGATTTCACTTTCCCTTGTTTCGCAAAACAGAAGCAATGAACACCACAGGGCTCACAACTGAATTTAGAGGAAGAACTGCTCCTGTAACCCAATAGAGGATGCCCAAGTCATATGAATCAAGAAATATCAGTGTCAAATAAACAGAATGAGCTGCATACCAACAGATGAAGTGAGATAGAGTGGTGGTCACCAGCTGAGAAATCATCGGCACATTGGAATGTTTGATTGATTTGATCACATTTTGCTGAGATTCTATGATTTTTTTCAAAAGTAAAATGTGCAAAATACAGATTATTACTGGTGTGATAAAATAACAAAGACCCAAACATGCTGCAATAATTTTTGAGACTAATAATGTATTTGTTGGGTCCACATGTGGAAAACACAAGTTTGTTGGAAGTTGTTTCCACACTTGTTGCACACTCAGAGACAGTACAAAAATTGATATTGTGACTGTTGTAAAGATGAGACCAAGCCATTTTTGGATGTAGATAACTCTTTTAAACTCAGTGTCCACTGGCTGCAAAACTATCATCAATCTGGACAAAGCCAAGAAAAATGACAAGGTCAGGGAAAGGGCAGCAAAACACAGAAACATTCCAAAAAGTGTGAAGCATGTGGTTTCTGATCTCCACTTGTTGACTTCAACTTTGAAAGTTCCTCCAAACATTGAATGTTTGATCAGCAAGACAAGAAGTTGGAGGCCACAGAGTATGTCAGAGCAATTGATTCCAATCACAGAACTGTGAAATGCCTTGCTGTGACCACAAACTAGGTGACAAATTACTGAAATCAAGTTTGTCAAAAGCACCAAAACACAACTGGTTACAAACAGAATGACAATGTTTGAAGTGGGAATCAACTCCTGACAGGACATGTACCATTGTTTTGTTACAAAGCAACTGGTTACTGAAGGAACAATGCAACAGATCTGATAATCTGTGGCCAAAATGGCTTTGAGTTCAACCTGCCCAAGGGCATCAATTTCAATTCAAATGTAGGAAATAGTGACCACAGAGAGAAGTTTAACATTTGGCAAATCTGAAAAGATGTGTTCAGCAACTGTTGTCAGTGGATTTTCAGCCAAAGAAAGAAAGTGAAATTCAGGCAGATTTTTGAATGAGCTGCTTGACACAAGTCTTATTTTATTTTGCTTGATTGACAAAGCCCTGATTTTGGAATGATTTGAAACACACCCACATGTGAGGGATGCCACAAGGTTGAGACTGAAATCTGCAAAACTTACATTTTGTGGCAATTTGAACTGCTGTGCACACAAGCTGGAAAACTTACTGTTGATTGCAGAAAGAAACAAAACTGATGGAAATTGATGAATCTGACTTATGGAGATGAGGTCACCATTCAGATGGAAAGTAGTGGAAATAAATGGAATAAGTTTCTGTTCTGATTTGAAGAGTGTTGTGCTGCAGAAAATTGCATACAACAAGCAGTTGCAATTTCCAGGGCAAGACGTTTCCTTGAAATCACAAAACTCTTCATCATCACCAAATGGACAGTCTGCAACTGTGTCACACACAACACTGAGTGGAATGCACTTGTGTGTATCTTCACATTTGAACATGTTTGGACAGGCAGAACTTGGGCTGCAAGCCATGGAATTAGAACTAATTTCGTCTTCTCCAAGAGGACAGTCAAATGCTCCATCACAAACCAGTGCCCAAGTGAGACAATAACTCTGAGAACATTTGTAAGTTCTGGCACACTGAAAGGAGGCACATTCCTCCAGATGTCCACCATTTCTACATGGATACAAATGTGTGTAATTATCTAGAGAATAGACACACATATCCTGTAAATGAAAGCACTTTGAATGATGTTGTTTGCATGGTATCAGATTTGGCTCAAAGCAAAGAGAAAAGGTTTTGTTCAGTAGTATTTCCTTAAGAATAATTTCTTCATCAACAACAGGGGCACAGTCAACCACAATATCATTGTGAATATACTTATCCAGTGACTTATTTCCAGAGCAATTGACATCCATATGTACTGCTTTGCTTGTTCTATGGGATTCTGTTGTGTACAAAATGCATTGTCCTTGGAATGACTTGTAGGACAGTGGACCACATCTATTGGAGAAACATATCGGTGAGTTCCCTGACATTTCTTTTTCCTTATCATTGCATTTGAACGCAGGTATGTTCCTGAAGAGATTCAAACCCAAAAGGACACTTTCTGGTGAAGACCTGCACACCTGAAACCCTCCAGAGAAACTCACATCAGACCAAATGTTTGAGCAGTTTACTCCTGGAACATGTTTTTTGCAATGTAATGCATTTGTATGAGATGATGTCATGGCAATGATAAATGTGGGAAACTGAGCTTCAACAGAGAGCAAAATGTCCTTCACCTTGAAAAGTTCATCAAATGAAATTGTGGAAAGTCCTGGACTCTTGCAACCATCCGAAATGTTGCACAATTGGTTTTGTCCTTTCCAGACAAATGTGTAGCAAGAGCCATTGATCAAAATGTGACTCCATTGAGGACACATGTGCAAAGGCTGTTCATTTTTCCAGGCAACCATCTTAGTCTTGTGTGTGTTGATATGTTGAACACAGAACACATGCACTAACAGTTTATTGACACAACCAATGTTGAGCCAGTCTGGTTTCAGCAAATTGGTGAGCATCATGAGGGTACATTGGCTTTGATTTGAGTTGACAACAGGATATAGTGTTGCCTTTGCTGAATTTTTGACAAATTTTAAATCAGGACATGGAGAAGGGTGGTACATGTGGCGGTACTTCTCATGTCTTTTTGAGCATTCATACAGAGGAATATCAGAAGGTCTTTTGATACACATTGTTTTGTACGGCCTTGTCCCCCACTGAGGTACGCACTTACTGGCACAACTGCTGTCAACTCTAAAGAAGGTGTTGTCAAATGCACTGTAGCCAACAGGTCCATGGTTGGTCCATCTTAATTTGCCCTGCAAACCAAAAAACATCAGTGTCGATCTCTCCAGATACTAATTGGGTCAAAATAAATTGTTGACTATTCCCACCTGGTGAGTGACAAGTCCAACATAAATTGCTTCAATTGGTGGAAATTTCCTGTGATTTATCTTGATAAGAGACACAAATTCATCCACCACTCCTTTGCTTGTGAAAAGAGGCAGGTTAGGGTTAGACTTGCAAACCCTGTGAGTGTCTGCCCAAGATGAGAGGAAATCTTGCTTCAAAGGCTGATATTTCCATTTGGTGGTGATCAAATCCAATGGTGATCTCCATCCATCTTTGCAAGCTTTCACAACTTGTTGAGTGTATAGCACAGGTTTTTCTACAAATATGTAGTGCCAGTTCCTCTTTGCTAAAGTGATGTTCAAGCATTCACCAAAGGTATTGTTTGTCTCACATTTGTCAATCTTTCTCAGGGGGTCCTCTTGTGAAAGATTTAAAATTAAAATGTGCAGTACAAATGAACCCACAGCAAAGTTGTGTTCAGAACAAAACTGCAAGTACACCAGCTTGGATTGCAGTGCTATGTATGTAACATTTGCCAAGAAAACTGGACAAAACTTTTGGACGATGGAAAAATCAGAATAATCGGGCAATGAGCCATCCCAGAATGGAGCACTGAACTCCAAATCCCAGAAAGAATACTCCACTGGAAAAGTAGCAGGCATGTTTTCTGTTTCATTGATTTTAATTTCCAGTATTTCCATTGGATAATCATTGATCCCAACACTCCAAAGTTGCTGTAAAACAACATTTGTCAATCAATCAAACACATTCACCTTTGTTTCTGGTGCAGCATCCTGAATTTTGGTTCATTCTGAAGTTTGCTGAAAGTACCTGATATTCAGCTTCTTCATTTTTCACTGCAGGGTACAAAGTAGGGGTCTCTGCCTCATACTTCACAGTGTATTGCAATAAAGTTACTTCCAGCCAGCTTTCAGAATATATTGGATCATAAATTAAGATTTCCTGGTGAATAGCAGAGGACAAATGCTCAAAAATATCAGTCCCACACACATCTGTAACTGTATGTCTCTTTGGTTTTTTCTTTTTGCCCGCTATCAACAAGCCAGAAATATTTGTCAAAGGATAAGTGACAGGATTCGCTCTGCTGAAGTAACATGTCCTTAGGATGCAGTCAGAAATGCATGATTGGTTCAAAGAGGCATGATGATACTCCAATGAACCTCTAACGGTTCCGCTGAACTGCTTTGAATCTGCAATTGAGTCGAACTCAATGCTTATCATAAATATTGGGTGTTCTGTAATGTATATATTGTTCTGCAGGAGAACAGCTCTTGTTTCTCATAAATTGCCAGATGACACACTGGTCCTCCTTTGTATAGAACCCCCAAATACTGGGAGGAAAATGGTACTGAAACTGTTTGATTGTCACATTGATTCCTTGCGTGATTTGTGCCAAGTGCATGAGGCAAAGAGGTTGGTTTCTTCTGCTGCCCAAACACAACTGAAGAAATGTGCACAGACATACTTGTATCAAATGACATTCTGTTTTTGTAAGTGTTAAGTTCACAGTGATGCTGCCTTGTTCTACAAACCAATAAAGTACAATAACAGTGAGCGAACCCTGCACACTGTAGAAGCTAATTTTTGGGCTATTGTCTCGCACTTGGGGTTTGCACAAAAATGTTATTCTCTTTGTATACTTTTGGGTTTAAATGAACAGTTGTGAACCCTGCAAACCTGCACGTTTGACTGAATTCTCCTTTGTAAGACAATTTACCAACTGTGATATTCACTTCAGTATCATCAGACTTATTCAATACCAACAGACATGTTCTGTTGTCACAGATCGGACTTCTATCATCAAGTACTAAGTGCACATTTTCATTGAAATAAATGTTTGTCAAAACTTTTGGATTCAACCAGTATTCAATTTGAGACCTATTTGCAGCAAACTGTCTGCTTAAAATCAATAAAATGCAGTGGAAGGAAGAGGTAACAAACTTGCCATCAACATATGTCAGTATTTGAGAAGCATATCCAGGTCCATCCAACATATGAACCACAGCTGAACTCTCAACATGGGTTTCTACAACAATATATTGAATTTTTGTGCCTTGAATTTCATAGACAATAAATCCAGCCTTTTTGTTGATCAAGTAAGTATGCAAGATTTTCAGAGATGTGTTGTTCATGGGCTGTTCTGTGATTGTACTCACAATTGTGTTTTTGTCAATTACCTGAATGAATGCACTGAACTCAATACTCAGCATTGGGTGCATGGTAATGTTCATTTCAAATTTGTTGTGTCTTGTGTGAAATCCAAATGCAGATTGCTGACCACAAAAGATGGTATCCTCTGGTGGTTCAGTTTTCTGTTGGAACAAAACACCTCCCATGTGACAGTGTGATTGACTGTCAAAATAATCAAATGAATTACCAATGAACAACAAAGATGAAAATGTAAAATTCAAACCAAGTCTGATGTGCAATAAAAATTGGATGCATTGACTGTATTTGTTGTAGTATGTGGAGTATACTGTATATAGAGGGTGATTTTGAAAGTTGTTTATGCATTGTTTAGCAAAACAGTTTGATCCATTCACAAGTTTTCCATTGAAAACGAAATGTCCAAACACATTTCGCATCACGACAGCAGGGTGTCGAATTCGAGAAAAGACAAAATACGTAAGCCAGCCCATTTTGCCTGCAAACATTTTTCTTCTGTTCTCTATTTTCACAGAGAAATTTGCTTGAAGCATTTTTCTGTACAAATATTTTGATTTCATGTTTTTCACGCAGCTTAGGAAGCTTTGTTGGTAGAGAATATGCATTTGAACAGTGAAGTTTGGGAGTTTCTCCTGTGGTCTTGTGAATATTATTTTTATCAGGCCACCAATGTAGACTTCCCAATGCCGTGATGTTGAATTGAAAATATTCATGTTTGATTTCAGCCACTCAACAGACCCTTGAGCACATACCAAACAAAGGAAAAGTGACAATCTGCTAAAAACATTAAAGAAACTGTGTATTCCACAATTGGAATGCCTGTTTTTCATTTCTATCTGGCGACAAGCTAACATTCTGCTGGTCAAAGAAAATCCAAAGAAAAGGTGAAGGAGAATTGTCTGTTGTGTTTGAAATCATGAGCCAACTGAGGATTCCTGTTCAGAGACAATCCAATTCCTCATTGATGTGGCATGTAAGGTGTCAGTCTTGTGATTGCAAACTGACAAGACAAAAGTTTGAAGGAATCTCCACCAGCACAGTATCTTATCAGGGACAATTTTGGATGAACAGTATGAACCTCAGCAATGTCCAGATTCATATAATTTGCCTGCCATGTCAGGTCATGTTAATTTTCATCAAAATCAACTTGAGTGTTTTCAAATCATGGAACAGCTCACATGTTGAAACAATGGCTTTTAATTGGCTTGTTTTCGACATACAGATGCAAAGATCACGAACTTAGATGAAAGACACACTCCTGAAAATCTCTAATAATTTGTGTGGAAAGGGATAGAAAGTATCAAACTGCACACGCTTTATTTTGAGAGGCTGCTGAACATTGTGGGTTTCTGTGACTTGCTGCTCACACAGATTTAGTCTGAAAGTACCACACAACTGCAAGCAGAACGTGAAGTTGTCAGAGAACCTCTTATGGGTGCAGTGTCAAGAAAGATGTGACACCCTTTCCTGAGATGTCATCAAATCATTTTGCAGGATTGGAAAAACATTACATTCATTCTTCCCTGTGCAAGTGTGCCATTGGTGTAGAGTGAATGCAAATTCTGTTCCACTGGTCTGCTGTGGGAAGGGAAGGTATTCAACATCTGGCTGGTGAGTCAGCTCTCAAATTGCCATGATGCCAGTGTTTTTGACCCAAGATCAGCGATTACAAGGGAAGTCCCAATGAAAGTGGCTTATGTCCCAAAAAAGTGGCTTCTGAGTGATGCAGATAACTAGAAATTATACAGAGACTACTGCAAGTGAAGTTGAAACAGATCCTACTGAAATTACCTCTCATCTGGACAAAACAAAAAATGGGTGTGGCTCATGATTTTCTCAAAACTTTACCTTTTTGTCTTCCACTCAACTTTTTTCTCTATCAGAGATAAAAGCATCCATAAATTCAACAGAAAATGAATGCACTAATGGTGCAAAAAATGATAAGATTAGGACATTGTGGTTTTTTAGCTACTCTGACTGTCATAGTAAATGTTCTAAAGCGTGTACTCAACATATTTGGTTTGTGAGTAACAAAAAAATAATTGTCAGCTATCCTTGATATGTGCTTCATGCCCTGACAAAGCCATGTCTGACAGGATCAACGTTTAGCCAGTAAAACGTGGACACAAGCCGCTTTCATTGAGACTTCCCTCGTAATAATATCCCGCCTGATCAGATATTTGTCTCTCTTGCACGTGTACTTTCAACACACTAGTCACTCAATGACAAGGAGTTGCTGGGGCAAGCGCTGTATATCCTGGAGGTGTGTGTCTGTATGCTTGCACGTACGCCTGCACATTTCAATAATGTTGGTTCCAGTGAAAAATTTTTGGTCACTGACTTTGAAAATGTTGGTCAGCAGTGAAAATTGTTTGGGTCACAAGAGAAAATTTCGTACACAAAATTCTGTCACAAGCGAACCATTTTCATGCCCAAAAATTTCTGACTCCACAGCAGATTCATGGTGAAGATGAATTTCATATTTTGATCTTTTGGGTCTTTTTGAATTCATTTCGTCAAGAATCATATGTGAGTAAGGATTTTGTCAAGTTGGAATTTTTAAGATTATGAGGGTGAAACATTCAAATTTTTGGGGCAATTAAAGTTTGGACTTTACTGCACAAAGTGGGTGATATCTCAGAAACTCTAAATATTTGAGGAAGGATGTTTTTTGGTGCAATACAGTATTGGTTGAGTGTTGGACTGGTGTCATTTGTTTTTCATTGTAAAGAAATTGTATGTGGTTTTCAGGTGGGGCCAAAGTTTGGGTATAAATTTGGGATTTTTGGAAAGTGTTCAAAACAGGCATTTGGCAAAGGCTAAATGAGCTTTATGTGTGATTTGGTAATATATTTCAAGGTTCAGATAGTTTGGGAACATTTGGGTGCATTCTGAAAAACAAAAAGAACACAAATGTTTTTTTGAAATTGATCATTTTGTGCATTCGTCTCACGTGCATTTCAGTTGCTTGTGTTTCCGTTGCTGCGTTTTGGTCACTGTGTTTTGGTCACTCAAATTATTACAAGCCATGGGGCTATTATTGTTCACAGACAAGGTGTCCACCAAAGTGTCCCCCAATGCGACCGTGCATGCATGCCTGCATGCGTGCATGCCTGTATGCCTGCACACCTCCACATCAAGCCAATCATAATTTCGAGAAGGCACCCATGAGCAGGGTGGAGGTTGGGTCGCTATCAACAGAGAAACCTGGAGAAGGAACCACGAGTTGAGGGGCACAACCCAGCCTGTTTCACGCCACGCATGGCTGAATGCTGACGAACGCGGCCCTTTTCCGTTCGTACCGTATTCACCCGTGCAAAATCTGACCCAAGTGCAAGAGGCACACGGTCTTTTTGCTTTGGTTGTCTGGTGTCAAGGTCCCATTGAAATCAGTGTTTTTTTTCTTGTACTAGCCAAGACAAAGGTGCACCATTCACCAGGTACAAAACTTTAGCACAGATAGGTGCGTCTCACACACAGGTGGATGTGGTAAATTGAAACGTGAGCACAACAAAAGTCGATGCACTCAAGGCACTGAACGCACACGTCAGCCAAAGGTTGGGCCCCACCCCTCCAGTGAGAATCCATAAGTTTCCTGCTCTTGCGGACAGATAATTTTTCAAGAAGGCCGCCAGCCAAGGGCGGGTTCCAAGCTGAGGTGGTTGAAGAGTAGAAAAGACAGGCGGGGAACTCCCCGCCTCGAAGACACAAGGAACAGCAGGCAAGTTGGTTTGTGAAACGTAATGTGCAGAAGTTCAGTGCACACTCTCATCACCGATTTGACTCGCTAACACGTGTTGCCATTTTCTTTGCTGTGGAAACCAAACCAAATCTGTTCGTTTGCCACAACAAAATCTCTGTCACAACCGTTCAGTAATTCCAACTTGGGGCGCGTTGTGCCCCTGAAACTCAATGGGGTGATATACTGAACAGGGTCATCATATTTTCTCACAAACGGAGCTTGAAGCGGGATACACACACAAACAAACACACACACACACGCGCGCACGCACACACGCACACGCACACGACTCTTTTCTGATCGCTCTGACAGACGAAGACCATCTGCTGCAGGTTCAGAGCGCTGCTGTTTGAGAGTTGGACTGTGATCTCCTCGCCTGAGCCTCTGCTCCAATGTTCGAAAGCAAATTCAAGATTGCGAGGCGCACAACCTCCTATGTCGCTTTGTCCTCGTCCAATTGTGGATGTGCCCGAAAGTGTTTGCAATCTGCGAATTTCCGAGGGCACTGAATTCGAAACCCGCCATTTTCGGCCGACAAGACGGACAAAGCTTTCACTTCGCATCAAAGTTTCGGCAAACAAAAACATCAGACCAATTTCTTTCAGTACACGTGTTCGAACTGAGCCGGTCGAAATCTTGTAAAATACAACCACAAATTGCTAGAACGTCCACATTTCAGTTCAAGTTTGTTTTTGCAAGCGAAAATGAGTTTGGACCAAGACACCAATTCGTGGACAAGTCCATCAATTGTTTGCGCTTCTGACAACATTGGTGTGTACTCACCTCCCCCACTCCGGTGCGAGCTGTCGTGCAGTCGAGCTTCTACAGTCTCCAGTTGGTTTTGCGTGAGTCTCACCATCTTCAAATTGACCAGTGGCTCAAAAGTGTTCTTCTCTATTTGGTTTATCCGATTAGAATCCAGCAGTAGGAACTGAAGATTCTCTAAAGATTCAAAATCCTTGTCTTTCAAGCAGGGAAGTCTGTTGACACTCAGTCCAAGGTTTGTGAGATTTGACCCCAATCCAGAAAACCCTCCTTTCTCTATTGTTCCAATCTGATTGTAACCGAGACTCAAGATTTTCAAAGATATCAAATTGTAAAAAGCCCCTGATGAAATGGTGGCCACCCTGTTCCTGGCCAATTCAAGGTTCACTAAAGATGTAAGGCCGTAAAATGAATTTTTGCCGATGTTTGTCAAAGCATTATCCTGCATGTAAAGCCGCGTGACAGAAGGGAGTCCACTGAAGGCTTCGGGCTCAATGACAGAGATCACGTTTACAGAGAGATCCAGTGTCTTCAGCAATGCCAGTCCTTGGAATGCATTTCGTTTGATCATTTTAAGTCTGCCAGACTTCAGATCTATTTGCCTCAGTTTGGTGAGGTTTCCAAATGTATTCGCTTCCAGTTCCTTGGTGTGGATTCTCTGGGCCTCCAGCTTGTACAATGAGGCCAGGCCAGAAAATGCACCTGGTTCAATGTGTGTGACACAATGTGTGACACAATGTTGACTATCAATGTCGAGAGAGCTGGCATGTGTGAGAACATGTTGCTGTTCAGCGCTGTCAACTGACCGTGTCTCATTGCGAGGGTTATCAAATTTGAAAGACCATTCCATGCTCCGTTTTCAATCGTGTTGGTCCTGCTCGAATCCAGAGTGAGAGATGTCAAACTTGGCACCTCAAGGAATATATCTGCATCACTTATGATTTGGACATTGGTCATAGTCAGGGTTGCCAAGGCGGAAAGGCCTGCGCAAAAATGGTCCGATTGACATGCTTGGGACTGTTGAGCTTTAAATAGTGAAGAACGCTCAAGCGTGCAAAGGAAAATGCCTCAACTTCCAAGAGCTTGCTGGAAATTATGAATAAATCGTGTAAAGATACTAATCCATTGAATGTATTTCGACCAATCCTTGACAACTTTGTACGAGATAATTTCAAGGTTCTCAGGTTGCCCAATCCTTCGAAAGCATTGTCTTCAATGGTGTCTATTGGCATGTTTTCAAAATACAACCCCTCGCAAATCAAAAGATGACTGAATGAAAATGCGGGGATTACTGTCACATTGAGACTTATAAAGATCACTCGAGTAGCATCCAAAGGAATGTCCGCTGGTTTGATTTCACGTAGGGAATAAGTCCTGCCCTGAATAAGCTCACACACATCAAAGACTGTCCAGGCGAACACTACCCAGCTCCTCCACATTGTTCTGTCCTGCTTTTCACTCCTACTCCTCTGAATGGGATGATTCTGATTACACCACAACCACAGACCACTGTCAGAAGCTCAAATTTTTGAGGATTGTTTGCGTGCCAAAGGCGACTACAGAACTGATTGCGACAAAAACAAGTATTCTCATGAGTCCGTTGGTGGCTGGGAATTTTGTCAAAGACGACTCTTGGACCGAGGCTCAAAGTTCCGAGGCGGAACTACGATTTGGGAACCCAGCCCTTGGGAGGCTGCTGACTTCAACCTCCAAAAATTAGTTTTGGGGGTCAGGGCGTCCCAGGCCCCATGGCCCTCAGATGAGTAGGAGACGCAGAGCACTTCTGTCACGTGACGTCGCAGACAACCAACAACACACCACATTGGATGGAAAAATCAAGTCTCAAGTCTGTGTTTTTTGGCAGATTTGGCAAAAACGAGTGGCTTCTGCCCAGTAGAAGGCGGAGATTCGAGTGTAACTGCGAGCCATGTGTCTTGATGGGTGACGCACCCTTCGGGTGCGTTTGTCTCTGGAGATATAGGCGGCTCGCGAGAGACGCGCAGAAAATTGAATTCAAACAACGTTCATTTGATGTCACAAACTCGTTTTTCACATCAAAAACACGAATATCCAAGTTCCGCCCCTCTTTGTTTCCTGTTCAATCTTGGCGTTGAGAAACAGCCTGAAGATAAAGGAGACTTCTGTGCCAATTCGGTAAATTAGATCTGTCTGATAGATCTACTTGTTGTGAGGCGGGCAGAAAATTGCACTTGAAGCGCGTTCGTAGTACCCTCAGCCCAGGTGAACATGGTACATACGTTGAAACATGTGCACCTCCAACTTCGAAGCAGAAGACACTGAAATCGTGCCAATTGTTGGGCCCCATGCTGCAGTTTTGAGCTCTCGAGGGAGAGGATTCTTCAGAAAAACGAACTGTCATCTGTTTCAATCTGCAGTTGGCAGGAAATTCCGCATCTCAAAGAAACAAGGAAAAATAACACAACGGAACAAAACGTCCGAACGTTTCAACAAAACCCCACAACGGCCAAATAAAATTCAACCAAATCATTTTCTCAGACTATATTGACGAATACAAAGGAAACGAAGGCTTTTCAAAATGATTCAGACTCCCGTGTCCCAAGTTGGGAGGTTTTCCCACATTTTCAAGCATGTTGGGCAAAGTGCAGTCTTCGCAACTCGCTGATCTAAATTTCCACTGATCTGACCTGTGAATTAATCAGTGCGCACATTTTGCCCGACCTCTGTGGCCAATGGAGTGACCAAACACCACCCGCTCCGATTGCGACCGGTTGAGTGTTGCACTGTGGTCAAAATTCCTTCACCGAAGACTCTGACCGACCACCAAGTCTCTTTTCGATGCCGAACTGGGAGACCAGTGAACGGCAAACAGGTTCAGACATCTTGAGAAGGAGGTATATTGTCCTGACATTGGTGCGAAGGTTCTTCATACGTATCTCTGAAACTCATGAAGGTTCTGCAGAACATGAGACTGCCACAACCCCTCCTCACGCATCATTTCACAAATGCCTCGACAACAATTTCCGAGCTTATCCGATTGCCTTTTGTGCTTCTCATCTCAAAGTCACCAACCCCTATGGAAGGTTGAGCTCAGTATTCAAACCAGCCGAGTTCAAACGCCTCGCAAGCTTTCGTCTTGTTCATTCAGGCAAATTGGTGTCCACACCCACCCTGCCCAAACTCGGCGATGAGATCTGTGTGTGTTCAACGCCTTCAAGAATAAGGGGAAAACGGAAAAGACATATTTGGACCAAGCACTGATTGACATTCTTGATACGCTGCTGCACCAAGTTACGCAAATAGCAAATAGCCAGACACACACACACACACACACACACACACACACACACACACACACGAGATGGAACCTCCCGGTTCAAGAGATGGAAAGTGATGACGCAAGTCAGAAAGTACGGTTCAGCCAAGACCGCATTTGGCACGACCAAACGAAACAATATCTGTGTGTGTGTGTGTGCGTGTGTGTGTGTGTATGTGTGTGTGTGTGTGTACTCACCTCCATCATTCTGTTGCGAGCTGTCGTGCAGTCTAGCTTCAAGTGTCTCCAGTTGGTTTTGTTTGAGTCTCACCATCTTCAAGCTGAGCAGTGGTGTGAAGGTATTCCTCTGTATTTCGGAAATTCTGTTGGAATCCAGGAATAGAATTTGCAGCTTGGTCAGAGGTGCAAAGTCTTCATTGTCCAAGTTTGGCAGATTATTTTTGCTCAGTCCGAGGACATGGAGGGTTGACCCCAATCCTGAAAAAGCCCATTCCTCAATGGCTTCAATCTGATTGTGTGCAAGGCTCAAAATTTTCTATGAGTTTAAATTTTGAAAAATTCCAGATGTCAGAGTTACAATTTTGTTTGATGCTAAATTCAGTTGCACCAATAATGAAAGACCTTCAAAGGAATTATTTGCAATATATTGAACTTGATTATCTTGCAGGTTCAGAATTCTGAGATTTTCTAGTCCAGTAAAGGCCCCTCGTTCCAGGATAGAGATCTGATTTTGTGACAGATGGAGTGTTTGTGCTGCATTCAGTCCACGAAATGCATTCTGCTTTATCATTTCAAAATGACCCCCTCTGAGGTCCAGTTCCCTCAGTTTGGTGAGGTTGTTGAATGTGTCAGTCTCCAGTAACTTAGCCCGGAGTCCTGAGGCCTCCAGTTGCTCCAGAGAATCCAAGCCAGAAAAGGCTCCTGGTTCAATCTTCCAAGTTGGGTTGTGACTGACTTTCAGTGACTTCAGAGCTGGTAAGTTTGACAACATTCCAGCATTCAACACTTCAAATGCACAAAATGTTACTTGAAGGGTTTCTAACTTGGAAAGACTATTCCATGCTCCTTGCTCAATGGTCTTGATCCTGGTTGGTTCCATTGATAGGTACTTCAGGTTTGGTATTGGCAGAAAGGTGTCTGCAGCAATCACTTGGTCCTGAATGCTTCCAAGTTGCAAATGTTCCAAGGCTGAAAATCCAGCAAGAACAGTCTGATTGATATGCTTGATCCTGGTGATGTGCAACCAAGTGAGCGTGCTCAGCTCTACGAAGGAAAAATCTGCGACCTCCAATAGCTTGCTTGATTTTATGTGAAGTATTTGTAATGATAATAATCCATTGAATGCTTTTTGGCGAATGACTGACAACTCTGTGCCATCAAGTGATAAAGTCACAAGGTTCCCCAGGCCTTCAAAGGCGTCTTCTTCTATTGTGTCAATTGGTGTGTTTCTGAAGAGTAACCCGTCACAAATTAACAGATGACTGAAGGAAAACGCTGGTATCACCGTGATGATGGGATCATAGTAGTTGACCCTGGTCTCATCCAGAGGTATGTCAGCTGGTTTGAACTCATCCTTGGCTCGGAAGATGTAGGTTGTGCCCTGAATAACCCCAACTGTCCAAAATAGTGTCCACGCAAACAAGATGTAACTCCTCAGGAATCTCATGGTGATTCCGTCCTGATTCTGCTGACAGAATTTCTCAAGTCCTGCCAAAATTCTCCTGTTCAGTCACACACAACTGTCCTCAGCGAAAACTGTTCTGTGATTTCAGAGCAACGTTTTTGTTGGATCCACAGATAAACCATGAGAGCAGGCACGATGGTGTGTCTGCAGTGTTTTGCTCGCGGTGTGATTGGTGCACCGCGCAGACCACCAGGTAGCGCTGAGGGTGACTCGTTCTAATTTCAGGGAGAACGGTCAAAAACCTTTGGAAAAAATGCAATAGGGAACAAACTTTCTGGTGTCCTCGTTGGTGGCAAATTTGTCTGGAAAATTTGTCGCTGGAATGAGAAGCAGGCGCTGGACGACTCGTCAGACAAAGGTTCAGAGTTCCACTGGCGGATCCAGGATTTGCTCAAGAAGATCCTAGCCATTGGAAAGGGTCCCGGTCCCAGTTCGACAGAATTGACATGAAACAGAAAAGGTGATTTCTCTCTTTTTTTTGGGGGGAAGGGGGTTACTGGAGCAAGTCAGCCCCCCCTGGATCGGCTGGAAAAGACCAAGAAATTCTTCTCAGGTCAAGCGCGTGTGACCGTTCACCAAATATCGTGCATTTTGCGTAGGAATTCCAGACCTCGAGACTGTTATTGGTTTAAACGAGCAAAAACGAGTGTTTCCTGCCCCAGGGATATTGAGCCTCCAAAATTGAGTCAGGTGTCTGGAACGGCGACGTATCCCTTTGAGTGAGTTTGTCGCTGGAGGAAATGGCTTGCGAGAGCCTCATAGAAAATTGAACTCGAACAACGTTCGTTTGATGTTCTTTTATTGTGTCGTTCGTAACAAGAGGTTTGACAGTTGAGTTCTGTGTGCTGCGAAACACCGAGTTTCAAAAACAGAACAATGCACTCCAATCTACCATTTTTGCTTTGTGTTGAAAGTGAACCGTTCAGTTGGTTCTCAGGAAATTTACGCATTCTGAAGTTCTGTCTGATGGCACAGACTAAATTTGGGGCGCTTACATTCAAGTCGTTCAGTTGCACCTCAACCCAGCAACGAAAACTTCCACTGACTGTGCATTCAAAATCCCAGATGGGAATCAAGAAATTTTTGCCAGAAGGATCCTGCTGGACACACTCTGTTTTCTAGTCGTGTTCGCCCTCGGGTGACAATAGATCTGATTGTTATGCCTGCTGAGCAAAGAAAAGGAGATGGATTTGCAACCAAGGTTCCCAGTGTCAAAACACCACAACCTGAATTCTTACAAGGGCGATTTTTGTGCTCCAGCACCCGGCCTAG
>JAAUXT010046522.1_pt1 | contig 33057 bp, 41 predicted proteins | sample 7278171 | NCBI WGS metagenome assembly JAAUXT01 (sample SAMN14350112, study PRJNA611818) | marine sediment metagenome | isolation source: surface marine sediment (1.8m) | place: French Polynesia: Moorea | collected 2018-08
TGCCGCAGATAATCGCTGGGAATCGATTCTTGACGCAACAAACGTGCGGACATTGCACTCAATGGTGACCTCATTCTGCTGCCGCTGCCGCAGTTTCTATATGAATTCAGCGTCAGTCCGTTGCCACGTGGGGCCCAGTTCTGAGAACTTTGGCCAAGAATAGCGACGCGCACTTTGCGGATATCGCGGTGATGTTGAGTGGACTCTGTCCTATGGGATGGCCTTGGGCGGGTCCAGGATTTGGTCGGGGCTCTAGATCCCATGGTGGGCTGATGTCAACTTTGAAAAAATGTCCCAAATTGTGCCTGAGGTGCCAAAGAATGGAGGCAAAGAACTTTCTGGGTGCAGGTTTCCAGCGCCCATGTGTCCGGAGGTCTGCACTTCTTGGTGAATCTGGAGACAGTGGAGTCAACGGGCGCTGACGGGCGAGGCCCGCGTCAGGAGATGCACCGAGATTCTCCTCATTAGGCTCGAGTTCCAGTCTGTCTGAGCTTCTCCCACAAGGAGGATCACGGCGGGTCCAGGGGCGCATCTGGGCTCGAGACTTATTCCCTTCGTGTGCTTCGTTTTGTCTGTTTTTCTGGACGTTCTCCCTCCCCCTCCCTTCTCCCTACAGCTGGAACTCTGTCACACTTTGTCCCCAGCCTCGAACTAATGGAGAAGTGGAGCATTCGTGACCATATCTGTGGATTGGCTTGTCTGTTTGGCGACCTGCACAGTGGGTCCACCGCCATTGTGCAGACCTTTCATAAGGTCACATCTTCCAAGTGCATCTGAATCGACATGTTTCGTGTGTTTCCCTGTCAGCACTCCATCCCGAGTGGTCAAAATGTTTCACACCATTTCACGTTATTCCCCGCTGCGGCATATTTCACCTCCCTCTGGCCTGCGTCACGTCACGCGGTCTGTCCCAGTGTGTGGTTCATTGCGCGCTGTGCGAACCGGACAACAGTGTTTAGCACACAGTGAAGAGTTTATACAAACACACTGGTGTTTGTCCAGCGGCTTTGGATGAAAGGAACCCAGTGCAACACAATGCAGTTTCTCAGCCCCTGAGATCTCACCAATATTTCGGACCTGGGCCTGTAAGTTCACAGTTCACATTTCCACCAAGCTCTCAAAGTGGCCACTGCCGTTCATCCGTGCACAAGGAAAGTTTCAGCCTCCATGGATGCGAAATGCGTTCTGTCACAGCGGATGGGTCACTCCTGTGTTGACTGGACCCGCCCCTGCTGCCTCAGGGGTCACTGGGCGCTGTGTGCACCGGGGTTTCGTTCAGTGTAATTCCAACAAAGGTTTCTCAATGCGCGATGATCAATCGAGAGATCAGGCCGCAGTCGCTGCGACAGGAGATTCCCTGACCCTCAATGATAAGTTTGGAGAGTGTGTGCTGAGCGGTGTATAAATCCACGCTTATTGTGAGGTCGCGAGTGTCCGCTAAAAGCCTCGTGCCAAGCTCCGGTTGATACAGGGTCAGGGGAGTGGAACACTGTGAGGAGACACGGAGGACACAGGGAAGAACAGGGCCGAGGAACGACAGGAGAAAGTGCAGACGCAAGGTTCGGGATCATGCGCAAGAACATGCTGGGGAAGCAGTGTGGGTGAGGAGAGGGACAAGGAGCCAGGGCAGGGACCATGAGACAGTGACAGCGACAGAGGAAGAGATTGGAGGGATGGGGAGAGAGACAGAAAGAGACCAAAGAGACAGGAGCAGAGAAATCTGGAAGGTTGGGGAAAAGAAGGTTCCATTTCCCCACCCTCTCCTGTCTCGCGTCCCCTCTCGGTTGTGTGTTGCCCCACCCTGTTCTGTCCACTCTCGGTATTGTGTTCCTTCACTCTGCCCCGTCCCCTGTGCGGTCCCTGCCCCCCTCAGCTGTATGTTCCCTCACCCTGCCCTGCAGTCCCTGCGCCACGAAGCCTTCTCGGAGTGAGTACACGGCTGTGATTGCCGGAGGCTGCGTGTTTCGCTCACCTCTCCCACCCCGAGTGCGGCCTCCTCCTCGGGCCGACCATAAACCTCTCCGAGAGACCTGTCCACACGCTCTCCTTATGGAGAGGCGAGGCTCATACTGGACGCGTCACCCATGGCACGAGGTGGGTGAGCCCTGCATTGCAAGTTGTTTCAGACGCCCACTGACTCCAATCGGACGTCCCAACTTGGCGGTCTGTCCAGAAAGCACCCCACAGGGTTCTTAGTCGACTGCCCAATTCTCAACCAAACGTCGTATGTATGTGTTTGTGTGTTTGTGTGTGTGTGTGTGTGTGTGTGTGTGTGTGTGTGTGTGTGTGTGCGTGTGTGTGTGGTACGCACGTGATCTACTCTCCGTGGGTTGACTGACGATTGGCAACTTCGACTCAGTAGTTTGGCCAGAAAGTGTTTGTCTCCCAATTTGTCAGTTCCGAGTGTTACGACCATTCTGTTTGCTTTCACAACAGAGCAAAAGGCGGCATCAACTTCACTCGTACGATTGGCAAATGCTTTTGGACCACCAGCCATTCCTGATGTATTCCAAGAAAGTCGAACTGGAACTAACCCTGTGAAAGTGTCTGTCTTCCTTGGAAGGGCTAGATATTTCCAAACACGGGAGAGACAAGACTGATTTCCGGCAAACCATGCAGTCACATTTTCAGATTTCCTGGCTCAAAATCTCCAAGGATGTATTTGTTGTCAACTCGTCGAATACGAGAAAAGACCCGAGAAGATCTGCAGTGAAAATGAAACTTTCCTCCAAAATGGGTGTCACTCTGGGGCGACACCCTGTGGACATCACAGAACCGACGGACCTCCCTGAGGCCGTCTCAGATTTCACTCCTGTCCGGCCTCGTAAGAATCACAAAAATTGAACTGGACACAACAACTTGAGAACAAGGCTCAGAACCAGAAGTCAAACCAAAGACGATAGATATGGTGTGAAGTGTCGTGCGGAGGAATCGGCGGTGTGAGCAGAGGAACCAAGACAGATGAAAACCTGTCGGGCACTTCCAGGGCACAGTGGCAACAGTAACACACACACACGCACACACACACACACACACACACACACACACACACTCCTCTCAGTGTATTTTACAATTGGGAACAGAAATGAGTCATCACAGGTCTGGACTCCAAAGCTCTCTATGAGGAACCAGATTTTGTGTTCCTTTGGTTCAGTACAGCTTGTTTTCATGTTTCAATCAAAAATTTTGGTTCTGTCAAGATATCCCAAGGGAAGACCTTGTAGTACTGCAAGGCAAACCCATGATGGACTGGCATTTGCAAAACGTGGAAGTGGTGGGGAAGAAAAAATCTTACACGTGGAACAGTAGTTGTGCGACACCCTCTCATGAGTGGTGTTGACATCACTCACAACAACTGTGGACCTTTCTCTGAAAATAGGTCCACAATAAAGCGAGATAGTCCACCGTTCCCTGTTCTTGCAGTCCGAGACTGTGTCCCTCTCTGTGCGACTGACCCTTGATCACGAGCGCGCCGGGACGAGAGCGCGTCTCGTGTCCCCGCCCGCGGTAAGACCCGATCCTCGGCGTCGCTGGGGAGGCTTCGGTGACACTCGGACTCGGCTTCTCGATCGATCAGGGAGGTGAAGAGGGTGACGACGACGATCCAGGGGCGAGCCCAAAGTACATCCAGGGGTGGAGCCAGGCAGATCCAGAGCCGGATGCAGGTTCTGACCCAGGTGCCAATCCAGGGGCATAAGATTGCGAGGAGGCTGATATATACACACGGAGCTGGAGTGGATTAAGCAGTGGGTCAAGGCTGATACAAGGGTTCCCCCAAGGATCGGCTCCAGGAAGGTCAAAGGTGAAGGGAGTCGCAGGGTTGGCTTCAAGGGAAGACCCTTTGGCGGATCCAATGACTGATCCAGGGTACTTTTTAGGACAGGTGGTCCCTGGGAGAAGGTAGATTCCAACTTTAAGAATTGTTTGAAGATGTTTTGTGGGAGATTCTTCTATTTTTTCCATTTCCCGTCCTCCCCTAAATCGGTCCCGAAAAAGAGAAAGATGGCTGCAGATTGCTGCCGCGTCCTGTTCATTTCAACACCCACCACGAAGCCACAGTTCTCTTCATAGGGCAGTTTCACTCTGCATGCGTCACACGAAACAGAGCGCAAATAGATACTCAACTTCAAGCTGGGTGTGGTATGCATTGGTTTTGTGGACGTCGTTGGCCGCTGCGTCGTGAAGCTGACGCGGCGCCCGTTGACTGGGGGGGGGGGACCCAGCGCACGACGCATCCAGCGTGACCTGCTCAGGTGCTGGGCAGGACGGATTTTCTTTGGGAGGCAGGTCTTAGTGAGAGGACGATAGAAATCTGGATGAAAGGGCTTCCGTTGATGAGATTTCAATCAGCTCCACACCGTGACCCCACACGGTGCGAATACAGATCCAGGCTGTGAGTGCAACGGAGCCAAACGATACCCTGTCCAAATTCCCAGGGACAGAGAAGAGGAGCAGGGAACTGAAGAAAGTGTGACACCAAGAAACTGAGAGAGGAAAAGAAAAGACAGAGAGAAAAGAGTAAAGGAGAGAAGAAAGAAAGAAGGAATGTAAAAGGAAGAAAGAAAGAAAGAAGGAAGGAAGGAAGGAAGGAAGCAAGGAAGCAAGGAAGCAAGGAAGCAAGGAAGCAAGGAAGCAAGGAAGCAAGGAAGCAAGGAAGCAAGGAAGCAAGGAAGGAAGGAAGGAAGGAAGGAAGGAAGGAAGGAAGGAAATTTAAAGTGGACACGGAGAGACACATGGAGGTGCTCATGGATGACAAGAGACAGAAACGAGAGAAGAGAAAAACAGAAAAAAAGAAGGAGAGGAAAAGAGAAACAGAGAGAACAACACGGAGAGGCTGAGACCGTAAATGTCGCAGCCGTAATCAGATACAAAGAAGTTTGGAGATACGGAGAAATCAATGAAAAAATTCCCAAATCTCTTCTGTTTATGCGTCGCACTCGCTGTGTTTTCGAAGCCTGTTTCATATTGGGTGAGTCACGCCACAACCACGGCTTCTCTCACGTGTACGGCCTGCTTGGCGTCTCCGGCGTGGCCCGGCCTCACGGCTGCGGACAGACCTGAACGCCTGTGATTTTCCCGCTGCTCCACTGAGACGCGCGACGCTTATTTCCCGCGGGAGACGCGCCGACGCTCTCTCCTCCACAAACCCCGCATCACTCGCGTCATCTCCAACTGCGCAGAGATCTGCGCACTGCGAAAAATAGCCCAACTTTGCAATGACAACTTTCCGGTCCCTGTTGTGGACGAAATCTACCGACGCTTGGTTGTTTGCGGGCTTGACGCTGCGACGTACTTCTTTTGACTGGACATTCTGGTTCAGAACGAACACCAACACTGAACACACACAGAACGTGGAAGTGAGAGAGTCCAAGAACGGAGCCCGTCTTTGCTCGTTCACACCTCGTTCACCAAGGTCTCACGGACAGCCGTAGACTGCGTGACTCCGGAGCGGCACTTGTCACTTCGTTGCTCGTTGAGTCCTGTGTTGATTGTCAATTTATGAGATCTTGCTTTGTTGACACCTGACAGTCAAATCCAGTATCAGCTGTCTCAACCCATCCACTGCATGACTGTACTGAAAAGTACCACCCCCGCTGAGAGAGAGAGAGAGAGAGAGAGAGAGAGAGAGAGAGAGAGTACCAAGCGAGCACTGAGTGCCCCTGAGTGTGTGTGTGTGAGAGAGAGAGAGAGAGAGAGACAGACAGACAGACAGACAGACAGACAGACAGACAGACAGACAGAAACAGACAGACAGACGGAGAGAGCAATTTGCTGGTGTTCGTTTTCCTTGCGATTGGACCTCGGCGTTCTTGACAAGGACTGCCCGTTCCATTTGGATCTAATCTTCTTCCTCTGTCCTCTGTGACGTTTTGTCATGCCAACCTGTTTCCTATATACGCTTGGGCCTCGAACCTGTTTCCTATATACGCTTGGGCCTCGAATCCTGTGGTTTCTACCCTGCCTCGAACCCTTGGCCCTTCGAAAAAAACCCAGTTTGACCGACTCACTTTGTGCTCCTGGCGGCTCAACAGCTTGGACACTACGGAGGCTGCAGAGCGGACGCTTCGCACAGTGTATCCACCCGGGACCCGGCAATCCGGATCGCTTGAATCCTGAAGAGGCTGATCCATTATGCGCCGAGGAAATTCCGCCGCCGCTGCGGACTCCTAATAGGGCCAAATTCGCCTGTCCCACAAACACTTCACGCCCTGTTGCCGAGGAATTTCAAACTCGTTTTCTCGTTTTCGCAGTTTTGAGATCTGCCTTCACTCAGTTGGGGGAGGCCCGTTTCATACGATTGTTGGCTGCAGTCTGGCGTTGCGAGCGGCATCGGCTTCAGTTTCGTTCTTGCAGGTCTGAATTGACACAACTCAAAAGATTCTGTGACCAGGTTCCTCTTGACCCCCCCCTGTAAAGTTGAGAGAAAAATTCTTCATCAACCCATCTGCATGCGTTTGCATCAACTTGCAACACAAAGGTTTCAACTCAAAAACTGGCCGGCATTCATTTCAGTTCACAAGAAAAACATTGATTTCAACTTCACTGAGGAAAATCCTGAACCCAGAGAAGTTCTGAAACTCCTGCACCAGACTTGCGACACAGTAAAAGTCTACAAAATATCACTGCTTATTTCAAAACACAGCGCGCGACGCAGTCAGTGTGAAACAGGCTCCACCGCAGCTCTGGAGTTTTTCCAGACGCTCGTCGGGTGTTGTTGGTCTTTGGAAGAAGCGAGATGCCAGTTTACATCGTTTGAAGCTGGATCCTGTGTCAGTTTGGCAGGACTTCCTCCGGGGAATGCTGCAGAACGTCTGGTGATTGCAAGTGAAATTTGCGCCATCACTTGCCTATTTTGAAGTTTTTCTTTGGACCCACGCAGAATTGGTCTGCACCAACCAACCCACCGGCGGAAATTACACCCGCGGCTCTTTTCTGATTCACGCAGAAACGTTCGTGTGCAAAACACCCATGTTTGTTGTCAAGTTTCTCTGCATGAAGAAACGCGAGATAGACTACCGCCCATTTTTGGTATAACGTTGCACCCAGCATGGGACGCAACGCAGTGTATGTCCGGCCCGAGTCGGGATTTGCTCGTTTCTGGTCCACGTGTCTCGTTCGCATTTCCGAGGGAGTCTCGGATTGGGCACGGAACGTGACGCTTTCACCGAGGAGCCTGTTAGACGCAGATACACAGCCAGACACATCCGTCTCCACATGCAGCCCAGGACCGCATCCAGGGGCTGGTCAGAAGGCAACCCCAGGATGAGGACGATTGCAATTTCAAAAACTACGCACGAAAAAGGACAGAAAGCCTGTGGCAAAAAATTGGAGGATCCGGGTTTTTTGCGGGATTCAGGGAGGAGGGCATGGATCAGCTTCTGCCACTCAAGGATGCATCATTTGGGTTTGGAAAGCAGATTCCCACGTGGAGAAAATAGAACACGAGGTTCTGGGAGGACTGACTCCTCTGGAAAGCCGCGGGGTTGTTTGATTGTTGACCCTTCGTGCACAAGGACAGCAGCGTGGGATTCAGGAGTGGACACGGGATTCGACGGAGGGTTCGAACCAGACTTTGAAGACTTTTGGTGGACCAGACGACAGTGTTATTTGTCACTTTCCAGGAGTGGAGAGGCCGACCTCTGCCTTCTCGTGGGTCACGCGATATTGTTCTTGTGCTGAGTATTCACCCTTCTTCCCGCTTTCCTGTCTGTGCGATGTTGCCAGGTGACGGTTGCCGTGTGTTTCAGATACGCGGGCGCCCTGGACAACGTGGGTTACATCACGTACTTCGCGCTGATCGCCCATTGGCTCTGCTACTTCAACTCTGCCATCAACCCCTGCATCTACAACTTCATGAGCGGTGAGTCACTCAAGACCTTCTCACATTGAGAAACCGACGAGTGTCTCTGGTCTTTGGTGGACACTTCCAATACCCTTTCTCTGTGGTTCCACATGCAGCTCGAATGCATCTGGCTTGAAACAAGCTCTTTTGGCAACAAGGTTTTCGTTTCTCCCACAGCGAAGTTCCGCCGGGAGTTCAAGCGCGCCTGCCTCTGCTGCTTCCCGGACAAACCTGCGCGGAAACCTGACTCGGCATCCTACAGCTACAAGTACACCAACAACTTCCACACATCCGTCACCCAGGAGAGCAACCTGTCCCGCGGGGCCGCCGGGCCGGCCAAGAGGATGACCCACTTCTGAACGCGCCACGTCAAAACGTCATTCCCGAATATCGCCCTCTTCCCTGGGAGAGGATGACTTGTCCGGTGCAGGATGGGGACAAGATGACTTGTTTTGAACGTGTCACGTCGACAGGGGCGTTGGCTGAAGCCCAAAAGATGGCTCACTTTTCAACGTGTCACACGCGTTACATCACCACGTCAGTACCAAATGTCGCCCCAACCTTTGGAAGAGGATGAACTGCCTGTCTAGTGCGGGAAGGGGACAAGTTGACCCATTTTGAACATGTCACGTTTCCACGCCATACCCCAGAACGTCTCCTCCCTTGAGAAAGCCTTGCCACGCAGCGGAAAGGATGACTCGCCCATGCACTTCTGACGCCATCGCGTGATCGTGTGATTCCAAAGTCGTCTCTCCTTCGAGAGAACAGCGTGTCCCGAGCAGGAGAAGGGGACAGGAGGACCTGCAACAGAACGTGGCACGTTACCACGTCACACCCAAACTTCAGCCCCTCCCAACAGCTTCAGAACCACCTGCACCGAGGCTTCAGGGTCTGCGTGTTGGGTGAACCCGTCCTTCAAGAACATGACACGTGTCCAAGTCAAACACCTTTGTCTCCGTCTTTCAGTCCAGTGGACGGGAGGACACACCATCAACGTGCCAGACGCGTGCGACGTCACTTCGCGTAGTCCCTCACTGGCGTCGCGTCCTCCCAAAATGACCCACTCCACGTCCCCCCACCACGCCCACCCAGTCTCGCCCTCTCCAATGCTCGTGTTGTCACCTGCACAACCGCTGTTTGTTCTGCCACCAAAAAGTGGAACTTAATGGGGAACTTCAAACGAAACAACTTTGAGCTTTTTGGAGACGAAGTGGACACAGGTTCTTTGGAAAAAACGCAAAGTCGACAAGTATTCTTCTGATCCTTGCCGTCATCTGCCCGTGTGAGACTTCTGGTGCATGAGTTGTGGCAGGGACACTCTGGAATGGAAACCGTGCACGAAACGATGCTGCCATTGCTATGGAAATGCTTGTACATAGACTGCACAATTTGAGTGTACAAAATGTGTAAAAAAACAACAACAACAACAAAAGAAACAAGAATACTACCGTTGTTTCACCACCTACATTCAGACCTGGAAAGAGAAACTGCAAGACTTGTGCCTCCGGACAAGTTTTTGAAAAGTGCACCTGGGGAGCGAAGTATCTTCTTGAAGGAACAGACATGTAATGCACAGCCCGTGTCGGTGTCCGTGTCCGTGTCCGTAACGTCCTGTACAAAATATCAGTGCGAACACGGTTTTTGCGTGACGGTGGAAAACGGAAAAATAACCGACCCAACTGCAAACCCTCACTTCGCACACAAATCTCTGTTTCTGCTGACTCTTGTCAGAATTATTCATGACGGCGGTGTTTTTGTTCAGGCGGACCGCGACTCGTGTGACAGCGCGCCACGCTTTGTTCTCCCGTGTTCATCAAAAACGCTTCAGCGGATCCGCGATTGGGCAAAGACTCAATCAAGGTCCATCCAGATGGGGTCCATTGGCTCCATTCATACACGAGTGAGAGTGAACCATTCAGCTTTGAACACTTTGTAAAATGGGTCGCGTGTTTGCGTTTTCACTGCGCTGAATGCAACATTTGTTGACTGGTTCGCCCAGACCTCGGGCTCCTTTGTGCCCTGGGGCCAGTGTACCCTGGACTCTTCTGTGCTCTGGGGGCTTGTGTACTCTCTGTGCCCTGTGTACCCTCTGTGTGACCTGGGGGCCTGTGTACCATGGGCTTCTCCGTACCCAGGGTCATCTGTGCCCTGAGGTCCTCTGTGCCCCAAGGTCCTTCGGTCCTGGGGTGCTCATTGTCCTGAGGTTCCCAGCACCTTCATGCCCTTGAACCCTTTGTGGTCTGGCGTTCTCCGTTTCATCTTTGCCCAAAAACGAACGGCACAGACAAGCCTTCCACATACATTTCAGCACCCTCGTTCAATTTCTGATGGCAAAATAATCACGGAAAACACTGGCGGATCAGGGGCATCCAGGGTATCAGGGACGAAGCTGTGGCCCCCAAAGGCAATATTTTGTCTTGCAAGTTGGACCACAGGTGCCAAAGTACTTGTTCAACAACTAGTACGACGTGAACATTTCACTTTAGTTGATATCTAGCCCCAGCGGCCAGACCTGGATCCACCCCTGTGCGTCAAACAAAACTGTTGAAAAATAACGATATTTACCGCGCTTACTCTTTGTGTAGATCTGTATGTAAATAGAAATAAAAGCATCCCTGCAAAGCCAACTGGAGTTAGATTTCCACTTCAAAACACTGCATGGAAACGCAAAGGTGCTTCCCACGTGAAACACTGAACGACCTGCGCGGGGAGTGCGTACACTTCAGATTCGAATCCGAGATGCGAAGGACTAAGGACTGCGAGTTTTCTCCAGAGAATCTTTTGTCTTTTGCAACAGAAAATCTAACCTCGAGCGTCATGGTTCTGTTCTCTCGAACATGTTGTGGATTCTTTCCCTTTCTGCCCTTGTTTGGCCTTTTTCAACTTCATTCGGTCACCCTCAGGTTGCTTGTTCACCAGTCTTCAGTCGCCGGTCGGCTTTTACCTCTGTATTCCACTCAACACCTCTCTCTTCACTGCAAACAAAGCACGCCCATTCAGCGACAATTAACTCACCTCAGCCCGTTTGTCATTAACTGCGGGGTAATTCGTTTTGGCGCTTAATTCTGCGTTCTAATTGCTGCAACGAATGAGTTTCGTTTAACTGCAACAGAAGTAGCTTCGGGTCGCTCGTGGGGAAAGCGAATGAAGGCGACAGCGACAAACAGAAGTGGCACCGCATGCAGGGGGGATCCAGGAAGGCGGGAGCGCCTCTCGAAAGAGGGAGGCGATTTCAACTTCGAAAAGTCCAAACAGAACAAGGAAGAACAGGTTGCGCCGCCTGTACAAAATTGAGTTTTTATTGGGGGGGGGGGGAAGGGCGGAATGAATTTTCGTTTTGTGGCGCCCGCCCTGAGATCAGACCCGACACAATCTTTTATCCACTGCTGCAGGTACAATAACACATTGCACGCACTCTCTTTTATTGCACTCTGTGTCATCTCCGTTCTTTCCTTCCCAGGCGCGACACAATGGAGCGCTTTCCCTGCAGAAAGCAGGATGCAGGAGGTGAAGCGAGAGAGTCATCTGCAGATTGTTCCGCGACAAAGGGAGACTATTGAGACAACTAGAAATCCAAAGACATGTGCACACAGCAAATCAGCATCATGAGTTTTTATTTTGTTCTGACAAAGTAACGAACGCTCAACAGTCAGGCGGAGCGTTTTTCTTCGGTTCCGAACTGTTGACTTGGTTTGAGTGAAACCCATCGTCTATTTGAAAGTCTGTGGTGGTGTCATACCCCACAACAGGCATTGTTGTAAAACTGAGATCAGAATACGCCCAGCTGTGTTTCGATCTGCACAACAGCTCCAGGTTTGTCACCCAATGCCGCCAAAGCTTGACTTCTTTTCCGCCAAAACTTTCTTGACCTTTCCTTTTCAAAGCGTGTTTGCATCGGGCTCTTCGAAAAATTTGGCGTGGCTTTCCACCACTCCAAGAACAATGTTGGGGGGAGGGGGAGGAGGCAGTCCGCGATACATTGCAGCTTGAAACGTCAAAGGCCTAACGAGCCGCGAGCCCGAGACAGAAAGAACCAGGTGCGACAGCGGTCACTCGACCCACTCCAGGCTCCGACCGCTCCAGGGTCAAAACAACTTGACAGTTCGCCGAGACCCAGAGATCAGGTGTTCTGCAAATTAGTCATTTTGACAGAGGCAGCGTCGACCCTTGGAGCGTTGGAGGCTCAAGTGCTCGTTGTTGCACCCGGTTCTTTCTTGTTCTCACGCGTAATTTGGCTGCTGATAAACAATTGCAAGCGCAGTGCTCCAGCCAAACCGAGCCTCTGCGACCGCCACGGTCAAACTCGTCGCTTTCTGCACCGGCGTTGGGATAAAACGGTGGATCTGCAGGGGCAGATTCAGGGGGCGGACCCCTGACCTCATGAAAAACAAAATGTACCACCGCCAAAATAAGCGCCATTCCACATGATGAATTCTCAGTTGAAGGGGCCGCCCCCCCGACCAGAAAAAGGTTCCACCCCTTGCAACATATATCCACACCAACAGGAAACAATACTGCTCAGGTGCCTGAGAAAAACATGTTTTCGAGTTTGGCTTGAGGGTTTTGACGGACAGGTCACACAGCAAACTCTACAAAACACAACAAAAGACAACCTTTCTGCACCTGATACAACTCTGACAAAGGACCTTAAGGTTTATCTGCAAGTAAATTATTTTGGCTCTCACTTTTGGCAAGAGTGGCTCCTCTGCGGACTAATCCAACAGAACAGGTCCCCAACACGTGGGCCGCACCACAATGTTCGTACACCTTGGATACACAGGTGAGCACACAGAGAGGTCCATTCTGAGCGCGCCACCAGAACAACACTTCCACGCGATTAGAGTTTCATCTGGACAAGACGTGTTTCACGTCGGACTCGTCTCTTTGGTTCTGTTCCAGCACAAGTCAGCGCACTGAATTTGTGTTGCAGCGCTCATTGAAACAGCGCACAACGCAACCACCGCCCACACAAGGCGAAACAAGAAGCAGTGCTCAAGGCAACTGCAGTGCGAAGTCCCTTGCCAGCTGGAAATGTCGTTGATTCTTCCTTGTCTTCCTTGTCTTCTCCATGGGGGGGTCCAGCAGGGGGGAGGGGGGGTCTGGTGGGGGTTGGGGGATTGGGGGGAGGGGGCAGGGGACATTTTATCCACCCTGCCATGTACTGCACTTCCACATGGTGCTTTGCCCTAAAGGGACTTCGCCACAACAAACAAACTTGTAAGTGTTCGTTCAAAGGGACCAGTCTCACACTTTTGTCACTCTTGTGCTGGTCAAAAGTCAGTTTTTGCTTTCCACGGTTGATCCATGGTGTCTGTTCCCACGTGATAAGCGGCGGCTCTTTCTGTTCCAAAGAAGTCACATCCACGAGGCTGGTGCCTTCAATCCGTCCACGGTGGGGCGTCTTCACACATGATATCGGACGGACGCGTCACTTGGAACGCAGTTTCTTCGAGATCAAATCTTCGACGAAAAGCGTTGTGGGTTGGCATAATGTCTGGATGGGCACCATTGGGATTTCCTCGGAATCTGAGACGCAATTGGAGATCGATTGAGATCCACGTGTTTCATCTGAAGTGTCACATGATCCCTTGTTAGCGGCGGGCTCGTTGCCTTCGCCTTGGCTCGTACGTGTGTTCACTGCGTCAGGCCCCCAAAACGAAGTTTTGACAAATGCTGACTTCTGCATCAGCCTCTCGAGACACGCAGCTGTCACGTGTTTGTTGTGCACTTCAGTTCCACCAGGGGGTTCCACACCGGTTCAGCATGAGTCTTTCCATCCACAGTGAGTATCCTTCAGTTTTCCCGCCACGATCAGCTGATTTTTCCCGGGCCGCAGAAGCCACGTGGTTCCGGCTCTACCTGGCGCCTCTGCTTGAGCGTGCGCACGAAGAAGAGCGTCGCCTCCCCGACCGACACCATGAAGAGGAGTCCGAACCCTGAAACACACACACACAACAGTGCTGTTGAGTGTCAACGTATGGGTGCAGAAGAAAGGCTGGCAAATACTTCAGCACAAAACCGCGACGCGGGCTCAACACAGACGTTTCGGCGATCACGGACAGGTCTAGTAGTTTGGTGGACAGACTGCTGCACGTTTTCTCCGATCAGATGTTCAAATCTGCATTGTAGAACCCAATACAAGCACGCACAGATACTCACCCAGACACACCCACCACGACCAGTTCTTGGGAAGCGACAGCATCACTGCAAGACAAACAGAAAGCTGTCAAAGAAAAACACTGATTCGCAAGGTTCCCCTTCTCGTACTGCCCGTTCAGTTGGCTGTTTCAGTTTGCCGACGAGAAAAACTAACCGCTCGGCTTTAACGCAGGGTCCAGAAACAGGCCTGGATGAATGCAAGTGGGGAACGGCGAACCGGTTCCTGTTCCCTTGGAAAATTTTGTTTGCCGGTCCCAATTTTTTTCTGCTGAAGTGGCCTTCCTGTAGCCAAGAGAGTCACCCCCACCCGACCAGATCCAGGAACCGCCCCTGGAAGCAAGAATGGGAATATTCTCACCGAGGGAGGACAGGAGGACGTGGAGCACGGTGAGTGTGATGGCGTAGTCCCACAGCCTCCCGGGTACGATGAACAGGAACACTCCGGTGCATACCACGTACGTCACGCCCAGTGAAATCAGGTGAGCTGCGGGATTGAACAAGAATGTGGCGTTGGAGAACCGCGCTCAGCAGACATGTCTCAACAGGGGACAAGGGCACCTTGAGTAAAGTTGTTACCCCGTTGCACGAGAGAGAGAGAGAGAGAGAGAGAGAGAGAGAGAGAGAGAGAGGAATGTGTGTGTGTGTGTGTGTATGTGTGTGTCTGAAGACGTGAACTCGTGACCCCGAGATCAGGACTGGGTGATCAACACGCGCGACGGTCCCATGTTCTGCCTGCTCAATGCCAGTTACGAAGTGTTGGGGACAAAACCTGTCCGTCAAGCAAACAAGAGTTCAGTTTCTCAAATGTCAACAAACTGTCGCATTCCGAGCACGCTGACGACACACGAGCTCACGCACGGATGAAGTTCCCCTCCCCACCATTGGCCAGCGAAGACATCATCTGTCACCAAGGTCAATGTCATCGCAGCCAAACCCCATTGGCTGATGATGGTGTTGTTCCCATGACATCCTCTGACAAAGGCGCTGTTCGTTTTCGTGCTCCAACCGACGTGGAGTACGAACTTTAGCATCGCGGCCAATGGGATTCGGATCCCGAAAACGAACAGCACCACAAACGCCTGCATCATGCAGACCAGACACACATTGAGACCACTCTTTCAAAAGGGAACACTCCCCGTGCACCTCGAGTCCTCAGCATAACCATTGGACACCAGCCACATTTGCACCCACTCCAACCCCTTCTGTTCCACAAACCACGTCCGGCGCGTAGACGCGGGCCCCACGAAAACATAAACGCCGTCTCTTCACACACATCAGAATGAACAGGAATGACAGGGCCACAGGTACTGAATGCATCGAAAACACCCATCGCCTCAATTCCAACTGATGCCTTTGCCACCGAACAGTGGCAGCTGCCTGTGTAGAGCTGCAGGCAGCGACTCACCGATCTGCGTGTTGTTGTAGCTCATGCAGCACTGCGACAGGTCCGCCCACTCCTCGAAGTCAAACGGCATCCGAGGGTTGAACGGCTTCAATCTGGAGAACATGGGTAAAATGTGAGGCGACCGACAAAGCAGTGACAGATTCCGGTGCAAACGCCCGATACTCTCAATCTAAGGCGCCAACCAACAACACAGGTGGGGACACAGTGTATCACCAGAAATTTGCAAAAAGTGTCGGGGTCGGACAACGTGCATTTTCTGGAACGTCATCCCGCCCAATTCTGAAAATGGAAATGCACGGAAGTACGTGAAATGAGAACTCACGGGTAGGCGCCTGCGCACGCGCTGCACGTGAGGTAGTACGTGGCGTAGAAGACGAAGAGGCACTTGAACGTGTTCGCCACGATATCCTGCAAGCAGCGTAGATCTCACTCAGGTTCACACTGGACGCGCAGTGCGCCCTGTGCAACTGAACAGCCGCCGTGTCCATCTAATTGGCTGATGCAGTTTCAATTGAAATGAACAGGGACAAGACGCACACCACAACAGAGTGAAACAAATGAGCCTCAAGTCAAACGACTGAAAAGTCAAAACCGTTCAGAAAACAACCACTGACGTTTTCCATGAAGAACACTTCGGTCTGCACAAGACGATTTTCACCAGGTCAAGCGAAATTTAGCTCAAAGAACAGTCGCAACACGAAGAGTCTTCTCCAAACATATTTCAGGAAACAGAAACCTAGAAAGAGGACCGTTCGGAACATCTCGATCGACTCACCAGCGACGATAGTTGAACCATCGTCACAAAGACCGTTGCTTCGTTGCCACTTCCTCTGACATCGCCATCCGTTGAACGCTTGGATCAAACTGGACTCTGAAAAATCGACCCAGATCTACCAACGGTGGAGCTGTCTGTGTCCTGTGAGCATCATTCCTCAGCGAAAATCTTGAGACCTGGATCATCAGCCAATGCGAAAACGCGTTGAATGTAGATCTAGTGTTCTCAAAGGAATGCATTTTGCACAAATGTCAAACTGCACACTGCACCCTGGTGGCATTTCAACGGCTGCAAGGCAGTTCCACGTGAACAGGGCTTCTTGACAACAAACACGGTTCCATACCTTGTTCCTGTTCAAGCTCAAAGTTGGTTTCTCAGACTAATTCTCGTGGAATTTTGAAAACACAAGATTTGACATGTTTTTGTTTACGTTTTTCAGGGGTCGCCAGTCGTGCTTCCGGAATGATGTCTGCTACAAGACAAAGGAGTCGTACCAAAACGCATTGCAATCGCCCACGACGCATCTATTTCATAAACATTTAGCATTATTTGAGAAATTATTTGTTTATCAGTCAACTGCAGTCAAAACTGAAGCCACAATACTCGTCTTCTCACCATCATAATGCAAATCCTTGAATTGGCGCAATTTTTTCGTCTTTTTCCCGCCATGCACGAGACGGACATTCCTACTCGCCGGAAAGCATTTTTCTTTCAAAAATTCCCACAAGAATGCCAATAAAGATCCAAACTTTGTCCATTCTTTCCACTAGTAAAACAGAGTAAAGTTCTTCACGGTCAATTGTGTGTGCTGGCTGCATTTATTTGTTTGTTTCAGAAATTGTTTGGAACTACTTTTTGGCGGGCGATTTTCGAACGGGTGTTCGGCGGTTTGTAATGGAGGACAGAGGCTGAGGGAGCGCGAATTCCTGCTTGAAAATGGTCAAAACCAGGCATTCCGGCGACTTGGAGGACAGTCTGGAGACTGCTTTTATGTCCATTCCGTCGCAGAAGACGAGAGGCAGGATAAATTATGCAGCACAGATGAACGTAAGTTGCGAAATGCCGTGTTCTTTGTGTTGCAAAAATTTGTGGCGTTCCTTTTGACAAGTTCAAAGTTTCCAGCAGTTTCAACAGCCAGCTGTTGAGCATTTTCTCTTCTCTTGAAATAAATCTACATCTCGTGTGTGTCGTGAAAGTCTTGTTTCTTTGAGCTTCGAAGAAGGTGCTTGAGTGGAATTTTGTGTGAGACTTGCTCAACCAATTTCCACGCTTCAGTTGTGGAGTCTGGTTTCCTCCCGATTGGAGGGTCAAGCTTGCATCTCAAGCATTAGGTCTGTACTAGAGCTGTAGATTCAAGCACAAAATCATTGGGGCCTAGCCACATCACATTTCATCAGTTTTTGAAGCGAAAATTGTCACGTGTGGATGTGATGACGCTCCAGTTGACACAAACACCCTGTTTCCCCATTTGGTGGACCACACCAACCGCCTCATCTCCCAGACCACCCCGTCCAATCCAACATGTGTGTAAACGTGTGATGAAACACCGCGATGCAGTTGTGATTGGCAGAATGTGAAACTTCAAAAGATGTGTCACAATCGGGTGGTGTACTTTCCAGGGGTACGACAGCGACGAGAGTGGGGAAGTGGCTTTCGTCGGGTCGCGCCGGTCTGTGCGCACGCGTCGTGGCCGACCGCGAAGACGCCTGGAGACTGAGAGCGAAGAGTCGACGGAACAGTCCGATACGGAGGACGACGAGACCGAAGAGACAGACAGTGATAGAGAGGGAGATGATGAAGAGGAGATGGACGAAGAGGAGGGGGAGGAAGACGGGGCAACAGCTGCAAACGAGTCAGGCAACAACAACAAGAGGTAAAAACCACACACCAGATTTTGAAAAGCGCAGGCTCCATCGTCAGTTCAAGTGTCAATTCACCTGGGGTGGCCACACCGCCCCACCCGGGTCACCATTTCACCACACCAACTGACGTGGCGAAATTTTTGCTCTGAATTGACGCGCGTCAGTTTTCGCATCTGGTGTGGTCACCTCGATTGAGATCCATTCACAAGACTTGGACGCGTGTCAACACTTTCCGCCTCTTTTTTGTGGCCGCCCCATAAACGCTGCCAGCTTCTCTCCAAGCAGGGGCAGTTCGCACCTCCCCAGTGAGAAGGGCGGAGAATCAATCGCATTGCAATGTTTGATGGTTGTTGAACAACAAATGCCCCTGGCGTACAGGTGCTTGATTCACTTGTCTCACTGAGAACTTGATAATGTGCAGGGGCCGCCGGGGATCGCGAGCACTCAGTTTCAAGGCGCTGGCCAAAGCAGCAAAAAGTAAGTGAATTCCTGTGTCGTGTGCAAAAACATGAGATGGCAGCAATTTCTGTTTCTTGTTCAGTTCAGTTTGTCAGCAATTGTTTTGAACCAGGACGATATGTCTTTAGAGAAACAAACTTTTCATTGTAATCACACTGCGTTTGGTTGGAATTTCTTCTGTATCAGGCGAAAGTCCAGCGCGGAGTCCCACCCGGAACATGCCCGTGACGCGTCGCGGCCAGAAGCGCCCGGCGTCGCGCTCGCCGTCCACGCGGCGTCGCTCCGCCGACCCACCCGAGCTCAACGGCTGCAGGCGCAGCTCGCGCCAGCCCAAACTCATCTACGACTCGTTCAACGAGAAGCACATCGACACGCACCACCGCCTCACGCAGCGCGCCACCAGCAGAAGCCCCTCGCGGCGACGGCGCAGCCAGAGCGAGAGCGCCGCCAGCCCCGCCGCCAAGCGCAGACTCACCGAGATCGAGGAGCTCTGCAGGGAGGAAGGCGTGAGTCTCTTTTCTTTCGTACATGTCAAGCCGCGCATTCACTGCAGGCTGCGCAATTTGTGCACTGGAAAAGATGTGCACCTGCATTGCACCTCAGGAAACTGACGCGTGCCCTGTCTAGTTGGGCGCACTGTGTGATTGCAACGAATTCAACTGTGCAGGAGGAGATTGACGCGTACGGGCGTTGCGTGCGGCGCAGCCGACGCCTTCAGGACCACGAGACTGAGAAGGAGGAGGGCGGGGAGACGAGCCAGGGCGACGACACGTCGGAGTCGGAGTCCGAGAGCGAGCCGCGCGCCGGCCGCCGCCGCCCCTACGGCCTGCGCAAGCACAAACCCACCACCAGCCGCTACATGGCGCCACTCCGTAAGGAATTTGAATGAATGATAACAACCACATAAGATGCGACGAGTGCAATCTCCAACGACACAGCGCGTTCGCTGTTGTTCAGATTCCACACAGAGGTGAATTGAAGTAGGTAACCACTGCAGGAATGGGCAGATTCTCGTGGTCGATGACAACTGACGTCCCGTGCCCCTGTCCCTCCCCAACAGACTCGTCACATGAACTTGTTTCTCCTCGACAGCCGAGCCGCATCGGCGCAGCTCACGCGGCGGAGTGGGCATGTTCCGGGACAGCACGCCGCCACCCAGCCGCTCCTCGAGGAAAGAGGCGTACCACCAGTCCCCGGCGCGCCGCCGCGGCGGACACAGGCGCAGGTGCGTTGAGTGGGACATGTGTGGGTGAGAAGTGAAGTGTGAACAGGGAGGCGTTGGGTGTTTTGGGGGTGGGAAGGGTGTCAGTTTTGTGACGAATGGCTGTGGCAGACGTGCAAGACGCGCGTACAAAAACGTGAAGATCAGCTTTTCGGAAACACACCAGCCATTGTGTGTCATGTTCAGTCAACTGTGGGTTCAGCCCGGCTCTCTACAGCTTTTGTCATTTTCTCTTTTCGCTTGCGTTTTGCTGTCTGAAACTTTCCTGCTATTGTTCGCGGAAGAATTCCTTTGAACATTTCGGGTTCCAGAAACAGATCAGAGTCGAGATCACGGTCAAGATCACGGTCTAGATCTCGATCCAGATCGTGCTCTCCATCAAGATCTAGATCAAGAACTAGGTCGCGCACTCCGTCAAAACATCGTGAGCGCTCTATCCTCCCGGCCAGGTACAAAGCGAGGGAACCGTTTGAGTTTGTGGCACGTTTTGTCAAAAATGTTTCTGAATGACGTTTGCCTGTGTTGTTTGCTCTTTGGTTCGCCACCGTTTCACTTGGTTCTTTTTCGCATTTGTTTTCTTGACTTGGGTCATATCCCCGGTGTTCCACCTCTGTTTTCCAAGTTTTGTTTTTCGCATTTTGCTTCCACAGACATCTGTGTTTCACCCGCCATTCCCGTACGAAAGTGTTGGGATGCACAATACAAATTTTCTGTCATGTGACCTTCTGTGCGTTGTTTGTGCGCTGCAGGCGTCGGAAGGCGTTTCACGATAGCGACTCGACGTCGTCGGACGGCAGCGACCCTGGTGGCGATTCGAGCGACGATGAGCGGCGTTTCCAGCGGCGCAAAGCCAAGAGTATGGCGAAGGCGCGGGGCAGGTGCGTGTCTCAGCGCCCAAGTCAAGCCGTGTGCTTGGCCAACGTGTGCGCCAAGCTGCAAACAAAGGCGTCTTGTAAAATTTCGTCTGACATTGTGTCACGAGCGCGAAATACTCGGCAGACATGTCACAGTTTGTAAAAGCAAATCCTCGTGTCAAGATTACCCACGCCAGATCACTGGATTTGCCGTTTACCTGTACATCAGTCAGGCCCCACCAGGTGGTGTCATGAATCTGGCCGCACCAGTTGGTGTGGCAGATCTGGCCCCTCCTTTTGGTGTGGTGGATCTTACTCCAACAGTTGGTGTGGTGGATCCAGCTCCACCAGTTGGTGTGGTGGGTGTCTCTTGTCAATGTGCACTGCGCATCACGTTTCCCTGTCGTCCCACACAGGCTGATGCCGATGAACTTCACCGACTCGGACATGATGACGGGGACGCTGCGGGACCGCGCGCGCGCAGGCGCCTCCATGGCCGACATCGACCCGATGGACCTGGACCGCAGCGTCAATTTCACGTCGGTCGGCGGGCTCGGGAAGCACCTGCGCAAGCTGAAGGAGATGGTCGTGTTCCCGCTGCTCTACCCGGAGGTGTTCGACCGCTTCAAGATCTCTCCACCCAGGGGCGTGCTTTTCTACGGGCCACCGGGTGAGTGACGCCTCTTTGGTGTGCCAGCCAGGTGCTTGTTTACGCGGCACAAGATATATCATAGTGTGAACTGGGTTGGACAGAGTCAAAAGATGTGCTCCAGATTTGATTTGATTTCAGTTTGGGTGTAGCTCTTTCAGCCTCCTGTCTCCAAACATTTGACTATAAGCGTAGGGAAGAAGACACAATTCTCAAACATTTGCATTGCAGGCACGGGAAAGACCCTGGTGGCGCGCGCGCTGGCGAACGAGTGTTCGCGCGGGGAGCGCAAGGTGGCCTTCTTCATGCGCAAGGGCGCCGACTGCCTGAGCAAGTGGGTCGGAGAGTCCGAGAGGCAGCTCAGGCTGCTCTTCGATCAGGTCAGTTTTATTTTGTCTGGTGCCTGAGGAAATTGGTGACTGAGATCATTGCATCTTTTCGTCTCAAGTGAAAACAACCTTGACGGAGGCAAAGGATCCAAACCAACCGCAGATTCCTGATGATGAAGATAGTGTTCTGTGTCGTGGCTGTATGCAGACGATCCAGTTGTGCACAGCTTGTGTCACGTGCTTTTCGTGTCGCTGTAGGCGTACCAGATGCGCCCCTCCGTTATCTTCTTCGACGAGATCGACGGCTTGGCGCCGGTGCGCTCGAGCAAGCAGGACCAGATCCACAGCTCGCTCGTGTCGACGCTGCTCGCGCTCATGGACGGGCTCGACAACCGCGGCGAGGTGGTCGTCATCGGCGCGACGAACCGCATCGACTCGATCGACCCGGCGCTGCGCCGCCCCGGCCGCTTCGACCGCGAGTTCCTCTTCCCGCTGCCCTCGCTCGAGGTGCGTTCGTGGGTCCGGCGATCTCGATGTCGGACACAAGACGCCAGTGGACGTTGATTGCCCCATTTAACTTTTGTTGACCTGTGGGGAAATCTGATCGTCACGTTGGAATTTGTGTGCGTTGTTTCAGGCGCGGACGCAAATTCTGGAGATCCACACGCGCGAGTGGAACCCGAAAATCCGCCACAACTTCATGCAGGAGCTCGCGCAGAAAACAGTTGGTGAGTGATGTTTCAGTGATGTCCCGTTGGTTGGTGCAGTATCGTGGCTGTGTTCTTGCTGCCCTATGTCGTTGCCACGCACCTACATGACTCGTGTTGTTGCTAGGTTACTGCGGCGCGGACCTCAAGTCGCTGTGCACGGAGGCGGCGCTGCACGCGCTGCGGCGGCGCTACCCGCAGATCTACCTCACCAACGACAAGCTGCAGCTCGACGTCTCAACCATCGAGGTGAGGCGACACGCATGCGTGTCACAAGTGGTCCATAGATCTGAAGAGATGCGGGGCCAAAGTGCGACAGAGAATACTTCAGCGAGCTCGACGTGTTTTATCGCCCAAACTTTCTCGTTGAGAATTGCCCTTCATGCTGTGCCTTTGTCACACCATTGACCGTTCCCATTTCCCGTCGCCAGGTGTCGGCTCGCGACTTCTCTCGCGCGATGGACGGGATCGTGCCGACGGCGCAGCGCAGCGCCACGGCGCCCGGCCACGCCCTCGCGCCCGTCGTGCGCCCGCTGCTCGGCGCCACCGTGTCCAAGGCGCTCAACACGTTGCTCGAGGGCTTCCCAGCCTTCCAGCTGGCGCAGAAAGCCAGCCTCGATGCCCCGGGTGAGTGGAGTGGATGTCGTTGTAGTTCATTTACAGGAGGTGACATATGTGAGGAAATTGTTGACAACGTTTTGTTGGTACAACCACAGTGCAGCGACACATTTCCCCGCCAGATTGCATTGCCTTGATCAGCGTGGTTTGGTGGTCCGTTTGTGGCGTCAGCCACATGCACACCGTGTTGCAGCCGGCGTGCCCGTCCGTGCTGTGACGGGTGTGGCTGGATGTTTCTTTCACGGGACCCTTTCTCTGTTGCGAACAGACACGTCGCAGGGCGCGCTGGACCTGGACGACTTCAGCGACGAGGACGAGAACGCGCCCAGCATCTTCGAGTCGACGGCGCGCAACGGCCGCCTCAAGAAGCGCCACTCGAGCGGGGACAACCATGCGGGCAGCTTCTTCGGCGGAGACGGGTGCGTGAACGATGTGGCTGCACGAGCAGAAGATCGGATGTGTTTGTCCACAAGACCACAGCCGGGCTCAGCAACCAACAATTGAGTTGTGCTGTTTCCAACTTTTGTGTCCATTCGATTGCCTCCACCCTCGTAGATTCAATGTCGTCTGGTTCCAGGTCGAACGGCCCGGTGACGTACCGCCCGCGCCTGCTGATCGCGGGGTCGCCGGGTCAAGGCCAGACGTCGCACGTGGCGCCGGCGCTGCTGCACGCCATGGAGCGCCTGCCGGTGCACGTGCTCGACCTGCCGGCGCTGTACGCCGTCAGCGTCAAGACGGCCGAGGAGTCGTGCGCTGACGTAAGTGGCGTCTTCGGTTTCCTGGCAACGAGTCTGGTTATCAGCCGCGCTGATATTGGTTTGCCCCTGTATCTGTGTCCTGTTGACGCTCAGATTGTCACGAGTTACCCGCACTTCCTGCCCACACTAAAGGTTCAACTTGGAAATTGTCCAAGTGGGACATTGTCCAACTTGGACACAACCTCTGAGATGAATTGTTGTACTGATGTATACGGCGCGGCTGATTCTCCACTTGAAAGTCTGGCTTGAACGCTGTGACGAGGTTGTTTTGTTGGTTGAAGAAATGTCAGTGGAAGAAAACTGGGCGGTGGGTGTACGTTTTGGCCCGAAGTTTCCAGAGGGACTTCCTTGACGAGGAGGATCGCCCCGTACAAAAGGAGACAAATCAACGAACACGTGTACCTGTTTCCTTTGCGTAATGGGCATCACTACACACTTGTGTCTGATGCGGGGAAACGTGGCTGGATCAAGGGAATCAAGCGGGTCGCCCAAGTACAATGTATACTATTGGCCAGGCGCTTCGTCCGCGGTCGTCCCACACGGCCCGTTGCAACTATGCAAAATCCATGCAATGCGTCGGCAAGTCGGCGCAGTGTACACTTGTGCTGGTGCTCCTTCAGACTGGGTTGTGTTGCCTGCAGGTGTTTCGCGAGGCGCGGCGCACGAGTCCGTCCATCGTCTACATGCCGCACCTGGGCGAGTGGTGGGACGTAGTGAGCGACACGGTGCGCTGCACGTTCGCGTCGCTGCTGCGGGACCTGAACGCGTCGCTGCCGCTGCTGCTTCTCGCCACCTCCGACACGCCGCACGCACACCTGCCCACCGAGGTGCGTACGGTCATTGCCTTTTCAAAGGTCCAGTTTCTTGGCGAACATTCTGCATGCCAACCTGCGTGGAGCTTCCAAACCTCGTGCAATCAATGCAACCCTGCAACACGACAGAGAAGGTGTGAGAGGTTCTGGCTGTTCCAGATCTGCCAAATTTGGCGAGGGTTTCACTGGCCAGCAAAGGTCGCGGCGACATTGTCCAGCAACGATGATGTTCTCCTTCGTCATTGCGATTGTTGTGTGTCCGGCAGGTGAAGCACCTGTTCAACCCGACGTCGGGGGAGGTGGTGTCGATGCAGTACCCGAGCGAGGCGCAGCGCCGCGAGTTCTTCACTGACGTGCTGCTCCACCAGCCGCGCAGACCGCCACCCACCAACAAACAAGCCGGTCAGTCTGCACACACACACACACACACACACACACACACACACACACACACACACACAGAGCTGTGTGGACATCTGCTCACCAACAAACAAGCCAGTCAGTCCACACGCACACAGGCGCACATACAAACACAAACGCGCGCGCGCGCGCGCACACATTACTCAACCAGCCCTGGAAATTGCCACCCACCAACAAACAGACGGGTCAGCGCAGACAGACACGCGTGCAGAGTTCCATCACAACCCGAGGCTTGGTGTTCACACTCGAGCAGAATGTCAAATCCCAGTTCTGTTGATTCTCACCTCTCCTTCTGTTGGATTTTCAGCGAAGAAAGTTCATTTCGGTGGGTACCCTGGTCATGAAGCGGTCAAACAGTTTGTTTTGTTTTGCACTTTGATTGTATTGGTGGTTGTTATTCATTGAACTCGGAGCCAGTCAACGCGATGCCCCCAGACGTTGGTTTTAGCTCATATTCTCCTCTTGGGATGGAGTTTCACGGGACTACAACCACACCAATGAAGCCGCAAGTTTCATTCGTGCTTCCCGCGACATCGTAGTTATTCTCATAAGACTCCCACTGAAGCGTTCAGTTCTGTCAACGGTGCAAAATCCCGCGAGTTGGTGAATGGATGCACAGTAGATTTATTCACACGTCTTGTTTGCTGAAAGGTGAGACAAAAAGTGAAGCTTTTCACGGGCGGCACGGTGTATAATCGGGCGCTGAGTGCAATCACCGTCGGTACGTGTGTGAGCTCTTGTTTTGCGGACCATTGACAGTGAGACTTGCCCAAGAGATTCACATCCAAATCGGGCACGAGCTGGGGAGACCTCCGGGCGCACTCCCTGCCCCGGCCTTTTCACTTGCCCTCGATCCCAGTTGGTTAGTGCCCTGCAACGATGTTGACCTTTCCTTGCCACTTTTTCGTCAGTTCATCAGGTTGAAAAGTGAGGTGAAAACTCACGCTTGTTGACCTTGGAGTGGCCGCACCACCAGTTGGTGTGGTGAGAAAAGTGTAGTTGGTGCGGTGAAGTCAGCAATTTCTGATGACTTTTGCGCTAAAATGGACTGGTGTGGCCGCTCTCATTCAGATGTGCAAGGTGAAAAGTATTTTGAAGCGTGAAGTACTTTTCGCCCGCGCCTGCCCAGTGTGGCCATGCCTTTGCCCGCTGCTCATCGAGTGCATTGGTGGTTTCAGCTCAGCGAACGCTGGAGGACCTGCCGCGGGCGCCGCCGCCGGAGCCGCGCACGCTGACGGCGCAGGAGCTGGCGCGCCTCAACGCGCAGGAGGAGGCGACGATGCGCGAGCTGCGCCTCTTCCTCCGCGACACCCTCAGCAAACTCGGCCGCGACCGCAAGTTCCAGATCTTCGCCAAACCCGTGGATGAGGAAGAGGTGCGTGCGACTTGGGACGGGTGGTTGTGTTTGGGTCTTCACGCTGCCAGTGCGATGTAGAAAATACTCAAGTCTTTCAGGGTCCTGAGACTGTGCCTGAAGTCAGACGGCAAACTTGACGGGAAGAGTTGCGAAAGGCATTATGTGCGTCGCATGACATTGTCCTCACAAGGAAGCAGCAAAGCAATTCCTGTGTGAAGCACTGAAGTCAAAACTTCACTCGGCGGTGACTTTACACTACATGTTTGATTCTGCTCACACTTCACGTCCACTGTCTGAACAAGTCGACGGACGCTGTGCAGTGAGAACGGGTCTCGAGGTGGAGCTGACATGTAACGTGCATCTCGCAGGTCCCGGATTACTACGAGATCATCACGGAGCCGATGGACCTGTCGACAATGATGAGTAAGATCGACCTGCACCGCTACCAGACGACGCAGGACTTCCTCGACGACATCGACCTCATCTGCAGAAACGCGCTCGAGTACAACCCGGACAAGGACCCACAGAGTGAGTACAGCGCACAGTTCACACACACACACACACACACACACACACACACACACACACACACACGTGCGCCGGGGGGGGAGAGGTTCAAACACAAATTGCGACCGTGCCCTCCTCAGTACGCTTGCACGGACATGCAAGAAAGAGGAGACACACAAAACTTCAGCAGGAACACCTTGTCAAGTGATTTTGCCAAGCAAAGTCAAAGTGCATCATGTTGTTGAGTTTGACAATTTCCTTGTCGGCTGCTATGCTCGTTCCTTGTCTGTGCTTGTTGCGAGTATTTCAAACATCTCACATGTTGATTTGTCTGTGTATTTCTTGCATTGTGCAAACCTCTCAGCTGTCCAATGTTCACTCTGTCCACTTGTTTTCTGTACGTGTCAACAGACAGGGTTACTTACACGAGAATAGGTAACTTGTGTTCATTTTCCGCTCATTGTTTTCTCCTGTTTGTTTTCTCATTATGTCTGCGTCTATTCTTACAACTTTCAGCAAAAGCTGAACGCTTTATTGTTTGGTTTCCTCATTTGAACTGATGTCCTTCGTTTGAGTTTGTTCTCCAGTTTCACATGAGACAATCGTACAGCCTGCAGTGCATTGAACTGTACCGTTGCAGGTCGCGCGATCCGCCACCGCGCGTGCATGCTCAAGGACCAGGCGATGGCCCTCATGTCCCAGGAGCTGGACCCAGACTTCGAGAAGCTCTGCGTCGACATCGCCGAGTCGCGCAAAAAGCGAGGTGAGGCTTCAAACACACGAGTACCCAAGGCGAAGGGTTGAATCTCATAATCAGAGAGGTGTTGGGTCAACACCGCACAACGTTTTCACAAAAATTGAAGTGTAGACCCAGCAAGGACACAGCTTCATTGACGAGAACGTGCAAGACGCGCTTCGGTTGGGAACATTTGAGACGTTTGTTTGGTGGACGCACATGTAACGTGCACAAAACGCCACGCAAACTTGTGTTCGAAGATTTGTGTTCCAAAGCAGAAGATTCGCGACAGCAACTTCGCAGAACGACTTGTTCTGGTCACTGTGCGTGATTGAATGCTGAATCGTTGTGTGCGCTGTTCGCGCTGCGTCGACCAAACATTGCACGGAAAGGTGCAGTCACGAGGACGTGTGACGTCAGCGCACCGTTTCTTGCGTGTTTGCCACACTGTCTCACACTTGTCGTGTTTACAGGTCAGAACCCGACTGCGATGGTTCCGGATTACTACTTCACGAAGCCACTGAACCGACCGGGGCTGAAGCCGCTCGAAAACTGCCTCCCGGCAGAGATGCGCCAAGCCAACGGCGCCGCCGCCACCGCCGGTGACACGTCTCCCACCCAGGACTACAGCGCCATGAACGGAAACCTCATACAAGTGATCGGAGAGAACGGGGAAGTCAAACTCGTGCGCAAGATCCGCAAGCGTGTCACTGTGCCGCGGGCCAAAGCTTCCTACGCCAAATCCCCTTTCTGTCGGCCCACCAGGCGGGTCTATCATTACGTCACTGTGTATGTGGATGAGGATGGAAATGAGGTGCCTGACCCCAACTCTCCGAACCTGGAGCGGAGCAGTGAGGATGGACAGAAGGAAGGGGAGGACACGCAGAAAGGTGGGAGCGGGAGCAAGCGTCGGACTCGTTCCAGTGCAGGGAGTGGGCGCAACAGCTCCCCGGCTGGCAAGAACAAGTCACCTCGAGGCAAGTCACGCAGCAGGAGTAGGAGCAAATCCCCTGCGGGTCGCAGCCCGACAGGCCGGTCCCCTGCAGCCGGGAAGAGCCCTCGCGGCGGCAGCCACTCGCCGGCGGGCCGCTCGCCGACGGGCCGCAGCCCCCGGGGCAGGTCCCCGGGCCGCAGTCCGACCGGCGCCACGGCGCGGGGCAAGTCGCGCTCCCGCAGCAAATCGCCTGCAGATGTGTCGCCACCGAGGTCGCCGCGCAGCAAACTGACCCGCACCGCTGACTCTCCGGCCAGAGACGTGAGTGGATCTTCGGTCGTTTTGTTTTCTTGTATCATCCGTACTGAAATCACGGGCAAAGCAGACGGGTGTACTGGGCTTATTCTTGTGTCTCAGTTTCTGATGATCACAACACGATCTTGTGATTGAACGCTTCAGACCTTTCAAACTGAATTCTCCCTCATCGGCAGTGCTGTTGTTGACATTGCAGGAGAGCGGTGACGAGTCAGACAAGGAGTCCAAAGGTAAGTCGTCTCTCATGTTGAAACCTGTTTTCTTAGTCGTGACCCAATCGTAAACACCAGATCTGTACGACAGCTCATCCACGTGAGTCTGCACGTGTCCTTTCGCTTCATCAGCACTGTGTTCTTTCTCCCGCAGAATCTCGCGGAGGTCGCACCGCGCGCGGCAAGGCCAAGTCAGCGGCGGGAACAGAGACGAGCACAAGCGTCAAGGTGAGTCGTTGCTCCACTGCTTTTCTCAAACCACCACAGGCATCAAAATGTTTCATGAACACAGAAGTGTCCTTGATGCAAACTGATGGACTGGCGTTTGAAATACCAGACTACGATGGCCGTTCTGATCATGAGTGTGTTGCACCAGATGCAGAATGAACTGATCACGTCTCAAGGACCTGCCCTGACGTTCGAACGAATTGTGACCGACGCAATCAGCAGGCTCTGTGTTTTTCTAAACGTGTGCTGAATACACCCGTTGTGAACGTGCCGTAACGTGGCGTGTGGCTCCCCCAGGTGGACGAGGCGGCGCTGCGGCGGCTGCTCGACGTGACGGTGCGACAGACGCACAACTTCAGCGTTGAGAAGCTCGAGAAGCTGCACAGCCGCTTCTCACAGCGCGTGCACCGCTTCCGCGGGGACGGCGACAAGACGCCGCTCATCAAGGTCAGTGCTACGGGGGAGGGGCACGGGAGAGCAGGTGGGGCGGGAAGAGTGCTGGGGACTGGTTGAGAGAGGAGAGACGCTGTAACACAGGTCCTTTTCTCTGCTTTTCACTGGACTAAAAACAGAAACTGCAATTGGTTGTGTGCATAATGTGCAGGAACGGAAAAGAACTTGATGAATGCAGGTCTTCAACATTTGTGTCGTGGACGGTCATCGTCATCTGACAATGCTTGTACATCTTGAACGTCAAACAGACATCGCGTATGTGTGTTAAGAGACTCAGTCGTGTGTTTGCTTCATTTTGCAGGATTTGGAAAACACGTTGGAAAAATTCTGCAGCAGTCACTGGTGAGTCGAGTCCCACCAGGACGTCAGTCGGATCGCTCATTCAAAGTCAGACTTCCATATCACTGCCAACTACCTTTGCCAGAAACCAGCCAGACATTGCTACGCCTCACGTGACTTGCTATCTTCTCACGTGCTCGCTCCAACGTGCAGCTCCACCGTTGCTCAAAGGGTGGTTCAGTGGTAGCCATTGGCAGATGATTTTGCCACACACCACGTGCTGTGACAGTTGCGAATCAGGGAATAGCTCGTAGACCCAATTCCTCCAGCCAATCAGTGAACAGTATCAACCCATCGCGTGCGTCCAATTTGAAGGGAGAGCCAGTGTCATGCGCTTCGACAAAACCAGCCAACCATGTGCGAAAGTGCGAGTCAGATCACCCACTCGCGTGTTCAACAGCCAATCAGGGAAACCTCATTTACAAGTGTCCCACTCAACGCAAGAGTCCACCAATGAAATGCTGCGTTGAGGCCTCGGTCGGGAGTAAAATCAGGGAGTAAAAGGCAACAGCCACTCACAGCAAGTGCTTGAAACCATCAACCAATCAGGGAGTTGAGATCAACAGCAGCATCACCACATGCAGGTAACGCGTGCCTATCTGTGTTACCATGGTGGCGTCAACATGTCCATCGCAACATCGGCAGCATTTTGTGATTTTACACCGATCAGAGTTTGAGAGAATGTTGAGAGTAACAGCTCAAAGTATGAAACAAGAACAGATCGACAATCGCGAACGCGTACTCTTGTCGAATAACCACAGAAAAGTTGCAGTTTCAAACCTCGTAAGGAGCATGTTTCCGAATTGGGGTTTGTGTTGAGCAGAGCTGAGGGTTTTCAGTGACTGTAGAAAGACTTAGCTTTTACATATTTTACAGAAATGTTGTGCGTAGTCCTTGCGTGTGGAATTCGTTGACTTTTCTGACGCGTACAACCGCGACACTTGAAGTGTGCAGTGTACAGATGTTTGTGGCGAGAAGCGACTGTGACTTGAATATTCCGTTGAGAATGTTTCTTGCTCTCCGAGTGTGAATGCTTGACGGTCGTGTGTTGTCTTGGATATGCTATCTCAGGTGAACAGGGGGAAAATGGTTGTGATTCGCTTGGGCCTTTGTCCGCCGAACGCGATTTGACGATCGCGTGTGACACCGCGAGGTTTTCCGAAACGGCAAGAACGTTTGGCTGCCAGTCAGTCGCGTTTGGTTGACAGAAGCACAAAGCGGGTGTGTTGTTTTGTACAGGATGAAAATTTTATCTTGTGTTGGAGTGTCCTCTGTTCGTTCTGCATGCGTTCGTCTGCAATCACTGTCTTCAGAAACGGGAAGCACTCTGTTTCGTGCTGAACTGTTTGACAAAGAACGCGCACCTTTCGGTTTGCTGCTCAGGGTTGGTTTATGCACAAGGTCCACAAGCACACATCCTGTTTCTTCAGATGTTTCCTTGACTCCGTTCACGTGTGGTTGATTCGTTCAGTTCAAGTGCTCTTTCACGCCAAACGCTGCCAGTTGCCAGCCGTCGGGGCAAACCGAACTTTGAAACCAAAAAGGCTGCTGCTGTGGTGTGAAATGGCTTCCGGATGTTTCGCGAATTTGGCCCAGGTGCCTGCGTGTGTGTGTGTGTGTGTGTGTGTGTGTACTAGTATGTTGGTTCCTACTCATGAGACGCACAAAGTGTGGCGTGAAAGCTTGTGTGAGACGTGTCCGCGTGCTAGTTCTGTGCGTGTGGGTTTTTCGGCCTGGTTTGCGGTTTGACGAAAGCAAACAGCACAAAACATTTGGAATGTCAGTTTGAAAACGGCACCAGGCGTGATTTCCACACTCGCAGATTTGGGCACGAAAAAGGCTGAATAGATAGCTGTCATACAGTTGGCAAAAGGAAATTTGGAAATTTTCAGACAAAAATTCAAAACTTCATAAGCCAAGCGAAAACCAATTTTGCTGAACAGAAGGTCGAGAACAAGGATCGAGACATTCCTTCCTTCCTGTTTTGCAGAGAAAATAGAACCTTACGCTGCATGAAAGATTTTTGTACAGACGAAAATGTGTAATTTATTACTCAAAAATAAAATTTACAAACAACTCCCTCATGACGTCACATTTTCGTCGGCGCGTGAGGAAGCGACGCACAGGCTGCGCTGTGCCTCCAACAACCACTGCGACAACAACGAATTGGAAACAAACCGCCCAAAATCAGCAAAATTGAAAACCAAAGCCGACAATACTTGCACAAACGAAGGAATCACAACAAATCACGAAGGCAAAACGACAGTGCAACAGACATCGCCCAAGTTAGGGGGGATCCACGGAGGGTCATCGGGTGCCGTTTGGTTCAGGTAACCTTTCAGAGAGACCAATGTTGTCTTTCTTCCACCCCTTCAAAAATCGACTCCCCCAAGTCGTGGATCAGTCCCTGCAAGCGCTGTGTCTGGCCGCGTTCGATAAACGCACTTGCAGTAACGGTGTGTCATTATCGAACGCGGTCTCAAGTCGGGAATTCTTTGAAGACGCTCTGAGTACTACAGTGAGTACTTAGCAACTGCGGATGGGTGAGAAACTGCGACTACTTGTGATGAGGAGTGTGACTGCTGCGTTACAAGCCGTAGTTGCTGATGAACCAGAAGATCAGGTAGATGATGACGAGGAAGCCCGCGACGGCCCACAGCGGACTGTACAGCGCTGCAACACAGACACACCTTCACAGGCTGGCGCTGACACCGCACGCATTGGTTCGTCCAGGGCGCAATCGAGACGCGAACAGAAGGCCAGAATGTGACGGTCGAATCAGGGAGTTGAAAAATACGTCCAAAATGGACGCCGCGGTTGATTTGAACTTCATGGCGCCCGAGGTTCATTTGCATAAGTAGGTCGTGCGCCTGAGGCTCATTTGCACAAGTAGGTCGTGCGCTCAGAAACTAGGTCACTGAGCTGATATGAAGATAAAAAATACATGTCTCAGATAATCTCCAAGACCACATTACAAAGATTGCCCCAGTCATACCCTCCAAGATTCTGTAATCAAAGTTGAAATCAGTTGAGAAACAAAAAAGTTGAAAATGCACTTTTTGCATTTCAAAAATTTTTAAACACGATTGATCTGCAAACGAACA
>JAAUXT010011473.1_pt1 | contig 33055 bp, 27 predicted proteins | sample 7278171 | NCBI WGS metagenome assembly JAAUXT01 (sample SAMN14350112, study PRJNA611818) | marine sediment metagenome | isolation source: surface marine sediment (1.8m) | place: French Polynesia: Moorea | collected 2018-08
AAAAAAAAAAAAAAGTTTCGAAAGCGGGTCTAACTGACCATTTTTCCCAAAGTGGGTCCAACCCCCCAACCCCCGGTGAGGCCCACTTTGGCCAAAGCGGGTCTAGAGTCAGACCTGCTTTTGAAATTTTTTTTTTTTTAAATGATCAGTGATGAACTGCAAACGTATGTATAGACCACACGCTTTTTATGCGTAGCATTCTTGTTTCTCAGATGAGTGGTCCGAATATCGTGGCTGAAAAACACTGTCGAGGACCAAAACAGAACGTGCAGCCGTATGCTGCCTTTGCAGTTGAAGTTATGAGTTTTTGAGAGGAATTAAAACGTGCTGCTCCGGTGAACGGCACTCGAGAGAGCAGTTCATACCGCGGCGAAGACGCCTTCATCAGAGAGGCTTTTAATTCTCTGTCACCGCCATGTTGAACTTTCCGAGTAAATTTACACAACACGGGGCACAACAAAAGGTCCGACGTGACAAATTTGGAGTGAGGAAGCGCTCGCGACGTGGTGAACTTGTTCAAATCATTAAGTCTTCACAAGAGAACGGGATCTGCGAAAAGGGCGCCGTCCCGCCTCTTGGAGTTCACTGTTGTGTGTTGTATTCAATGTGTTTCAGTGAACTGCACATTCCACCTGCCTCGCTCCGCGCTGAACAAATGTCAGACAGAGAAGAACGAGTTGTGTCTTTCATGTGTATCGCAGACATTGGAATTGCGTGAACTAAGGGTGCTGGTTGCACAGTAGCGGCAGCAGAAGATTGCGCGCAACTGGATACGTTTAATTAATATCAATATTGAAGCGACCCAGGTCGCCCGAGAGGAACGCCCGTCACTCACCCGCTGGAGACATCCGAGAGCGCGGCTCCATTTGAAAATGGTTTCGAATATCGTTTGAGCAAACAATCTACTGAAAACGTTTCTGTGTCACTCCAAAGGGATTTCGGCTTTCATGTGTGTTCGTTGCCTTTTTGGCGGTTTGGTGACAGGCGGCGGTGAATTATCTGTTTTCCTCCCTGAGTGGTGAACGCTTCTGTATTTGTCGACCCAAATAATGCTCGATTGAAAGCAGTCATATTCACGTGAGTAATGCGGCTGAACCGCATAATCCCGTAATCATGTGCGAGCAGGGACAGTGGTCTGGCTCGTGTTGGACCAGCGCGTTGTGGACGCAAATTTGGACTGAACTTCGTTTCAGAGAGGGAGGTGTCCAAGACGTGTTCCTGAGTTCTCAAGTTCGTGAAACCTTTGTGTTGTGGGTATTCCGACTCGGTTCGGCCAAGGAAAGAACCCTTTCTGCGTTCAGAACATTGAAGAGATCGGAAGCGAACTGAATGCGATTTTTGTATGAAAGTGGTGAAAGTGGAGGAGCTGGATAAAACAAACTCAAAACCACAAAACGAAGAGACAACGCCAGTTCGGGCCCAGGGGAATTGTCTGCTTGCTGCATTTACATGTAGGTTCTTGTGCAAACGATCGCCAGATTAGTTTCCTGTCTTGGGAAACCACGTCGTATTTGTTCTGAAGCCCAGAACCAAAATCAATAGCAGAGGACATTGAGATCGCCCCCTCTCTCTGCAGACGCTTTCTGTCGCCACAGAAGGTCATCGCTGGAAAGAAAAATATCTGTACCCACAAAAAGTCAAGCAAAAAACGGGGTGCGAACTCACCACTACGCTTGTGACTTCTGACAAACAAGTTTCACAAAAATTTTAGGAAGCCGTACCAAATCCAGCGGCAACAACGCGTCCACATCAAAAGCCTTGTCCCCAATAACAACTCCTAACATCGCGCAATATGCGGCAAATTAAGGTTTCATGAGCTGCTGGAGAGATGACGGGCCTCCCCGAGAAGGTTGACCGCGGAGCAGGGGGATTTCTCGCAGGTAGCTGCGCCATTAGTGCTAATTAGGTGAGGATAGTCGTGAATCATCCTTCATTCTCGGTAGAAAGAAGCCGGAGGATTGCGCATCGAAAAGACCCAGTGAAATCTGGGTCAAGCCAGTGACAGAAGGCATCAGCATTCTGCAGGTTCTGCAAGTGACGTTCATTCATTAGACCCTCTTCTCAAGCAATACTGAAATAATGACTTGCTTCAAAGCCTACCGTCGCCTGCAGCCTTTTTTTCTGTTCAGCTTCGTCAGGTCAAAAGTTCGCTGCTGGACTCTCCAGCTCCAGCAGATTCATTTGAAGAGAGATTGCCCTGCCCGCACAGCCTCCATTCCCGGAATGAGCAGTTAACATTGATGCCGTATTTGTTGGTGGGCAATTGGAGACGAGCACACATTTAGACAATGAATTGCACGTCCACTGATAGTTATGGGACAATAACGGGGTCGTTGAATGCGGATTGATCCCCCGTTTGATATTCATCATTATCACAGGTCGGCCTGCCAAGGCCTCCGCAGACCGGGTGATGCCGCGGCAGTAAAACCTGATTTATGCGTTGATTGTTGCTTTTGTTGTGTCAGTAGCTTCAGAGGTGGTGTATTCAGAAGGTAACATCAGCATTGGGCTGCTTTTTACCAAATGGCGAATCTGTCAGACCAGAGATCCTTTCCAGGAACTCGGTTGTGGTTGACGTGGCAAGGTTTACGAACCACATAGATCTGCTGAAGTTCGTGTCAACCTGGTGCGGGCAAATCCAGTTCGCGCACGCGAACGATGCGGGATGCAGGCAGCCCTCAAACTGTGCCTGCTGTTTGTTGGTGCTCGTACACACCGTTTGAGGTCTGTGTCTTTCTCCTGAAGCAAATGTCCCCAATCTCTCCACACCACATGTTGTCGTTTGGGCGAAGCTGCGTGTACAGGGTCCGACGCTCGACCCACATGGAGCTCGCAAATTAAGCGCCGACTGAGGAGTCGGAGGCATCAAGTGCAGGTGACAGTTGCCGGAGCACAGGTCACACAGAGGACACGGCGCCTGCAGCGGATCCGCCGCGCTGCAGCAACACTGTCACTTGTAGACTGAATCAGAGCAATAATTGAGTTAATTTACGGCGCTCTGCTCTTTGATTGCAGGTTCCACAGTTGATGCTCAAGTGATCGCTTCCGGAGCTGACTTTCATGGCCGAGGGTTGGAAAAACTTCCCGCTCTTCACTTTATTCAAATGTTGATTGCTCTTTCATGACAACCTTGTTTTTCTGCTGCAGATTTTGAGAACTACGAGAGTTGTGGCACGCACTTCAAATGTGGCAACAACAAGTGCATCGACTCGGGTCTGCTCTGCGACTCGGTGGACCACTGCGGGGACTACAGCGACGAGGCGACGCACAATGGCCCGCGCTGCGGCAGACTCGTAGGTCAGTACTCACACCAGGGCCAGTACTTGTGTCAGGGCCAGTGCTGACCCAGTGTAGACAGTGTTCAGTGGCCGCTCGTACTTGCTTGCCAAGGGGTTTGCTCTCGTTTGATGGGAACTCCACGCCTCGACAGTGTCACCCGTTCAATTCGAATTCAAGAGCAAAACCAGCAACACAGAGCTTCTTTCTTCCCTTTTGTTGTGACACAAGCCAAGCTGTGTGCAGTGGGAAAGAGATACATTCAGAATGGATCCTCGAAACTGCTTTGTGCTATGTCGTTGTTTCATGGACACACTACTTCGTGGCAGTCCAGGGCAGAACTGAGGAATTGCCCTCGTGCCGGATGTGTTTGGAGTGAGAGAAATTTTGTTCTGTTCCCCAATGCAGCTGACTCGGAAATGTGTGAGATCTGTTGACCTGATTTTATGAGAAAGACCCTGCACGCAGGGTTCTAAGTCCTCGAGTCAGACCAGGAAATACCGTCACGTCCCATCGTCTTGGACTGCAGAACAACAGACCTGTCTCAGGTGCATTACGTACTGCAGGAGCCAGATAATCACGAGCTTTACCTGCTTACACGACTAAATTTAGCTTTTCTCTGCGAGCAGCGCAGCTTGCATCTGTACAATTATGTGACGTGCCAGCGAGGCAATAATGCACTCAGGTGGACGGCTGCAGCTGAAGACAAAATGCTGCTCCACATCGGCGCATTAATTACAGCAGCGCTGACACAGTGTCTCGTCCTCCGCGAGGCGGTGTCCCCGTCCTGCTGCACGGAGGAGCTTCCTGTGCTCAACAACCTCGATGCTCGAAGTTACACGACACGTCAGGAGAAAAGCTTCGAGATATCTTGGCTCAATCAGATTACGATCATGGGACTGAACTGAGTGTGCTTTACGACCAAGTGGCCAAATCTGATGTGCGGGCCCGTATTGTGCGTGTTCTAACGTTTGATTTTTGTGTTTGGTAGATTCTGAAGCCGTGTCCAATCGTACAGCAGGTCAGTGTTGTCCGTCGAGTTTCAGACTGACTTTAGAAACTTTCTCAACTGGTGAAGGGTGCATCTGGTGCGGGAACTTTAGTTTGCCATGTTGTTGCTGTGCGTCAATGTGCAACAACGGGTTTCAGTCTTCTCCCTGGAAAACTGTGAAGCGAACTCTTTTCTGTCGATCTTGTTACAGCTTCAACATTGTGAAGCATTTAGTCTGCATTTGAACGAGTGGGGAATGGTTTTCTAAGCTGCTTAACCTGTGAGTAACGGTTCAGATGTGCTCTCTCTGCTCGTAACCCGATGTTTAACGCTTTGCAGACCACCAACGTGAATGCTGAAAAATAATGAGATTAGAAGAAACCTGTAAACCTAACTGACTGACATTTTGCTGTGTTGATAACAAAATTGGTTCGCCTTTTTGCGCTGCTTATCAACGGACGTGCGTGTGTGCGCGGAGAGGGTCGTGAATCCTGCGGGGCGATCAGGAGATCGCAGCGCTGAGTGAAGCGCGTCCGTCCGAGCCTCGTCTCGCCCTCAAAACAACGATAATTGCTCGAACGTGTTTCCTGACGGAGACTGATCGAATGAACTCTCTCTCCTCTGTCCAAAGTTGTAGAAAGAGCTGCAGCAGGAGTATTGCAGCCAGATCTTGAGATCTATTTCCCTTTGTGATCGTGACATGTGAAGCACGAGTGAAGGTTTCACTTCCCAGTAAGAATTTCCCAATTACAGGCTGTGTAATTGCTTCGGCTGCGATGAGATGGACAGACGGAAAAACGTCGGGGAGTGAGCGCAACAGGTGGTCCTCGAAACGTGAACGTCAGCACGCGAACCAGGAATACATTTTGTGCCTCGAAAGATGTAATCTCACCACTGACATCAGTTTCGCCTGCGTCTGTCAAGACGCAGTTCTTTTTCCTTGGTTTTGTGCTCGCGTGATGCACGGGGTGGTGAGAAGAACAGAAGGCTTCCTGCAGAGCCGTTGTCTCTGAACACCTGTGGATGAGATTTGAAGGCTCCTGTCTTCACGACAATCTCGGCCACCCGAGCAGCTGAAGCAAAATTGCGTACGTCGTAGCTCCATCCCATGCAACCAGTGCATCCAGTGCGCCAGACATTCAGTTGTTCGTGCGTGGAGGTTAACAAGTGAGACGTCGTCGGGTGAAGTCTTCAGATTGACACACAGATCAGGGGGAACATATTGACAAATGCAGGAGATGTGTAAATAAAGTTGTTGTCCGGGAGATTTCCCCGGGGGAAACTTTGCATGAGCGGGCGGAGGACCCTTGCACGCACCGGATTCTGTTTCCTGACCAGATACGGACTTCTGAATGACGCTGTTGCCAATATCAGCTTCATGAATGAATGGACTCCTTCCAGATCTGTCTTCATTGCCGCTGGCAGTTTGCAAATAGAAGCTGAACTTTTCAGTGACGGGACGAATTTTGTTCTGAGAAAGCCACAGCAGTGTCTGGGGACAAATAGCTTGCAATCCAAGGGAAATGCTGTGCAACACTCCCTTTGGCACTTCTGGATTTTGTCCGAATTCGAAATGTCTCGAGGTTTGCGTGATGCAGAAGGTGTATTGAGCCGAAATATCGCTCAGCCAAAAACATCCCTGCTTTGGCTCAAAGGTTCAATCTTACCGATTGACGTTTCTGGCCCATTGGCTGTGGTTTGTGCTGCCGGCCCATTTGAGGCGAGGGGCACGCCAGGATCAAATAGACTGTCACTCGTAATGATGATCTATAAAGGTCCTGTTAGTACTGAACCAAGCCCCCAGATTTAGCGTCTCGAGTCAAAGTGGCCAATATGTCAATTAGAGGAGCCTGATATGGATTCAGCCGCGTCACGCTTAATCTCAGTCCATCCACAGAAGCCAAGATGTTTTTCCTCTTTGCCTCAGACACCAGGCCAAGAGCCGGAAGCTTGTTTTGGAGTGGTCGGTGGGAGTCACAAGGAAGTGCGTTGAGCGACTGAGTTCGCAGAGCCCGAGTGTTTCTTTTTTTTGGGGGGTTTTCTTTGCTCGTTATTTCTGCAGGAGAATCAACAATCCTGCAATCACAAGGAGAATGGATCTGACCACAAACCTGTCTGAAGTGCAGAGCAAAACCAATGTCAGCAGAAAAGAATAGCAAACAGAGCTTGATGGGCAGTTTCGATCTTTCGTTGTAAATGGCCGTGGAGGCTTACTAAACACTCCCAGCCAGAGATCAGTGCCCTTGAAGCGCCGGGTGTTTTGATGTTGGGTTCGATAAGAAGACTTGAACTGCGAGGCTGGAGTATTGATGAAGCCATTCTGCGGAGGAAACGCGAATCTAAATTCAGACAACGCAAATCACAACGCCAGCCAGGACATGTCAGGTGTTAGCAAACAAAAGCCGTCTGTCAAGAGACCGCTGTTCCTGGAATTTGCGTCAACTCAGAGAGTCACTGTGGAGCAATAGAGTGGCCGTTTTTCGCGCTTGATACGAAGAGTGGGAGTCTGGTGCTGTCTAGAATTGGTGAAAACGAAATTCTAAAACATTCGCGCGCGTGTACCGCGGTATTCAATTTTGTCGCGGTGCGTCTGTTCTGAAGCGTTTTGCTCAAAGTTTGCCGCAACCAGACGTTTCATTCCCACGCAGCGTGCTTCACCATGGAAAGTGCTGAACCGCTGGTTTCCACAGGAAAAGGGTGAGCTGCCTGTTGTCGCACACCAAATTGAAGCACTCCGGAAGATGAGTGTGTATCTTCTGGAGGAACGTGCTCGAACACAAGTGATGCGCAGGCGGCAGCGGAGGCCTCGGCGCCCGAAACGTGATCGATGCCTCAGCAGCGACACAACGCGAGGCGTAATGGATCGAGAGCGCCTCACATGTGCGACACGTTGCACCTTGTCCTTGGATGAAGAAACATTCAATGACACTGGAGGCATACACTCGTCTGCCTTGTCTCGAGGGTTGCTCTTGGCCAGAACAATTGATTTGCACATCGTGTCTTGTGCATTGGAATCTCCAGATGCGAAGACGTTCGCTCTGAGTCGAGTCACAGCTCGTTGTTTGCCATCGATCTCTGACTGACAAAGCCCCCGAAAACTCCAACAGATGTACCCGACGCCCCGTGAACCACTTGTCACAGACCTGTTTGGTTCCCTTTATCTTCTTCAACCGGAAACATATTTTGAAGCTTTTTTGTTTCTATGTGGAAAGTCGCCCTTGAAAGTCACTCCAACAAATTTGATGAAAATTTGACAGAAGCAGATCGTGCAGAATGGGTACGACTCAACAGCAGGTGCAATCTCTTGCTGAAAAGACCTTGTCTCAATTGATTTCTGTGTCGTGTCCTTCGTGTATTCTTTCTGCAAGGTGTGTGTGTGTGTGTGTGTGTGTGTGTGTGTAGCTAGTTCCTGATCGAACACCCAGAACGTATTGTTCATTGGTAACTGAAGTGCTCGGCTCTTCTTTTGCTGTGCGCGACTTGCTGAAGAAACCGCACGTCAAGAGCGGTCACACTGACGTCTGCAAGGCATGCGCCGGCAGTCCCTTATAGTGTGTGTGTGTGTGTGTGTGTGTGTGTGTGTGTGTGTGTGTGTGTGTGTGTGTAATGTGTGGGTTTGGGTGGGTGAGTCTGGTGGGGGGGGGGTTCCAGTTGTCGCAACTGTCCAAAGTTTCTGAGACTTATGAAATCTCGAGACGTGAGAATTTTTTTTTTGTTGGATCTGTTGCTTGAGTTTTCAAAGCCAATGAAGCTGCCGGTATGCGTTTTTTCGACGTGGGAGTTTTTTGTTCGTTTAGCTTTTTTGCGAAAGTGGATCCTTGACTGTGTGAGCTAGATTTATTGTGGGCGAACTGTGAAGATTGACACCCTGGTGCTGGGAAGAAACTCATGCAACATTCAGTGGCGAGAAGGGAGCTGCTCCGACGCGATCCATCCCCGGTGTATGCACAGTTAAGCGTGATGAACTGCGCCGCTGAAAACATCTTTCACAGATGAGCATCGTTGTGCAAGTGAAGACAAAACCAGCATGCAGAAAAAAATATGCCAGGCAGAAAGAAAAGTTGCACCTACAATGCTGGTGTAACGGGCCATTGTGAAAAACAAGCACGTTTCCGTGATGCCATCAAATCTGTGCCCGATGACACCAGAAATGAGAATGAAAGCCCGAAGATTGCGCATTTACTGCTCTCCGTTTCCAATTTTTAGTTGGATACGAATAAAATTTCACATTTGTTGCGTTGTGCTTTTCTTGAGGAGACCACAAGACTTGAGATGGGATCGGCTTCCTGAATATCACACGTTTGTTGCGTTCTGTTTTCAGAAGAAAGTTTGATGAGCAAGTTTTTGTCGCTCGGCGTGACGGCGGCCATCTCGATCGCCGTCGGCAGCGTCGTCATCTTCGTCGTCTGCACCGTGTGCGTCGTGTGCTGCTGCTGCCGCTGCTGGCGCAAAAGGTGAGGAGCGCGTGGTCTGCGCCGAGGGAGACATGAAACTGATGTACAGGACATCAGACGAGAATGGGCGTTCCGGGGACATGTCAAAATCGTTTGAACTCAATGTCGAACTTACGGGCGGTGTCACGGAGACAGTTCGCCAAAGCCAACCCGTAAATTCTGGTCAACACCACTTGGTTGAGAGCGCGGCATGCACTGAGAGCCGCCGTCTCTGTTTCAGATCGCAGGACCCTGGAGGCAGTCCGCACAGCCACCAGCACACGACCACCACAGCCACGTCAGTCACCATCAACAACGGCGCGCCGCCCGCCATGCACATGCCCAGTAAGTATCATCCAGGTGGGTACACTTCACTCAGCCCTCTAGAAGTGAGTGTGCCTTCACCCTGCTTCAAATGCGTTTAATTTGCAGCACCATTTGTTTTTGAGTTTTCGCACTTCTTTGCTGATCTACAACATTGCGTTTTGTAAATATGCCTGATCTTGTCAAGCGGATTTGTTTTCCTGTGCACGAGTCTTGTTTTGGGAAGAGAGATGTTCTTCATTTTTCTGGCGATTCCGCTTGTCCAGTTTGAGTTTCAGTCGCAGTCACTTCAACAACTTCTTTGTTTGCTGCACCGGTTTGGTTCAACGCCTGATTGTGGTTTTGTTCCTTCGTTTTGGTCATTCGTTTGTCTGTGAGCTCTTCCTATCTCGACGTTCAGCATGGCTTGTGCGGAACTGCCTTCGTGCTTTGTGCGGTTGAAAAAGTTTTTCTCTTCGATCTGTCCAGCTTCGTATTTCCCATCTAAAGTCCTTTTGAATTCGAGGTGAAAACAGTGGCATGGTGGACAATTCTCTTTGAAAAAGTTCGCTGACAGCTTCAACGCGACCTTCAGCCTCCGCTTTTGCCGATTCAATCCGACTTCGCTCTCTTTGTAGTGTATCACCCTGGTACTCCGGAGCCTCATAATCATTACATAGGTAAGAATCGTGTCTGTGCCCGTCAGTCCTGCGTCATGTGCGTCGTTCGTCTTGCAGCTCTCGTGGTCGTGTCAAGGGACACCACGCGCTGTCATGTTTGTAGCTTCACAGAACGAGTTTTATGCATCAGCAAACAGCGTCAGATTTGCTGCGCCTGAGAGGGAGGTTCGGCGGAGTGATCCGGGGATCATCCCCCAGAGTCGCTCACAGAGCGCAAGTCTCCTCCGCGCCGCGATACTGAAGGTCGTTTCCGGTCGGGACTGGAATCTGCGGCGGCCGAGCGATTTGTTGGCTTCGCTATCTCCCGTTTCATGCGCGCTCAACTGATCGTCATCACGTCAGAGGAGAGGTGCATCTTCCCAGGCAATCCTGTTGCTGAGGAAACTTGGTCTGGAATATGAAATGCTGGGAGGCGAGCCCTGCGCGCGTAAATCAGAGGCTCTGCTGTCAGATCAGCGATGATGTCGCTTTGAGCCGCAGGAACGTGACGAGACGCGGCGTGCAGCTCAAAGCCGCGGCTCGCAGAACCTTTCAAGGGATTTAGCTCTGTTTATAAAGGCGGGGAGCTAAGACGCCGCAAAATATGCTCATGTGAGCGAACATGATGTACATGTTCTTTAGTCGCAATAGATGTTGCTGCAGGAAAGCAGCCGAAAGTGTAGAACTTGCCTGGAACTCATGAAGTATGTACGAGTATATGAAATGACGAATGACAGAAATACAACCAACCAACAGTGTCACGAATAAAATATTGACATCAGTGTTGGATTTCAGTTCTTTTGAAATGTCTGTTGCTACAATGTGGTGACCTTTCAGTGTGTATGTTTGAAACTTGTTTCATTTTGAAAGTTCTTCAATTCCTTCGTCTGTGAGCTGCTTGAGTTCCTCAAATTTTGTCGCCGATACTTTGCAGGATCACATGAACAGAACCAAAAATTATCGGTGTTTCATGACTTTGTGCTTTCTGAAAAAGAATTTCTGGCAGACGGAAAACAATCTGTGTCAACTGGCCCTGTTTCTGCACAACTGTTGTTCCGCCCAGTGGCGCATGTTGCTGATTTATCCTTGTAAATGCCAGATCTAATAGAATTTGTGGCCTGGTTAAATTGTTTTGTCCAATTGTGCGTGTGTCCTGGTGGTCAGTCCGTCTGATGCCCTCCTGATGGCCGACCACATTCGCCGAACGAACTTGCCAGATCAGATCAGATCAGTTTGTGCTTCATTGTGTTTGGCTCATGTAAATTTCTCAAAACCTGTCTTGTCAAACCCAAACAGCCATTCGCCCTTTTCTGGCCTGAGAGAACGACCAACGGGCGCGATTTCTTGAAGAATTTTCAATGTTTTTCCACTCAAATACACGTGTTTATTTTATCCGCAGCTCACCCGTACCAGCACAGCTACATCCAGCAGGGCTACTACCCGATGCAGCAGGTGCACCCGGCGGTCGGGCAGCAGCACCATCACCACCCGGGGGCGCCCCCGCCGCCCGGCAGCGTCACGCACCACCCGGGCGGGGTCGCGCACCACCCCGCCGCGCCCCCGCACCACCCCGCCAGCGTCACCTACTCGCCCTACCCGCACCGAGAGTCGTACGCACACTCACAGGTAAACCAGCACCAAGTTTTGTCCTTGTGTTAGAACACTGGATACCAAGTTCCCTCGACACCTGCGGACCGTGTCGTTGCAACTGTGGTCAATTGTAGACCAGTCATCGTCGTTGTTTTGTTGGCTGAGTTCTTGTTTATCGCAGAGCACAGCTCGTCTGTTTTGCTTTCATCTCTCGGATGAACACGCAGATTCCGAAAATGTTTTGTTGTGACTATTTTCAGGCGTGTATTAGTAGTGAAAGTTCAAAAGATGGTTTGCTAGTCTGACGAAAAGGTAAAAACACAGAGTAAAATCTTTTGCACACGTTGTTGTGTTGTCCAACAAAGGCTGGGTTCACGTGACGCGCGTCACGTGAGCGACACGTCTCAAACGACGGCGTAGTCCGGTGACTGAAGCGCTTCAGTGATGCAGGCGCAGTGGTCGAGCTGCGGAAAGTCTCGGTTGTTGTAGCTGACACGTCCACAGTAGCTTCTTTGGTTCGATACGAGTACGACGATGCACACTTTCACCTGGTGTTGGGATAGACTTTGTGTTGGTCGATGATGGAGCAGAGAGATATCCTTGAAAATTTAACGGGCAGAGAAAAGTAGGGTTTTTGCTTTCCTGAGCACGTCATTAAGACGACGAAGTATTTTCCTTTGAACTCGACACCTTTCGAGTCTCGCGACTGACTGCTCCCTCCTGTTGTACTTGCAGCAAGGCAGCGTGTACTCGTCGCAGCCGCCGCCCTCCTACCACCGCAGCTACACACCGACGTCGAGCAAGTCGGCGCGCTCGCACCACTCCAACGACGACGCCAGCTCGGGCGTCAAGTTCCACAACGAGAAGGTGGCGCTGCCGGTCAACTTATGACATAAGGATCGATGTCCGCTGATGGACATCAGAATCGCGCGCTCTTGCCCCGGACAGTTACATTTCCTGCCCTCTGACTATGACGATGACATCCCCAAGAAACAGTTTGAGGTGTTCCTGTGAGGACTGACGGCCTCACGGCGGCGCTTGGCGCTCAGGGTTCACCCTCGACTTGGACTTGAAATAGTCAGATGCAGTGAGGAGGGTTTGGTTATTTTCACTGGTTAAAAACGTGTGAACTACGGATTTGTACGAGATGGCCTCAGCTGCACGTACTAAGCAGCCAAAATGAAGTTCGAAGTTTTGTACCACCTGGACATGGTTTGAAATTGCTGTACGATTGCATAAGTTGTAAACTGCTCAAGTGGTAAGAATCTCAACACGCACTTGACATTTCCATGACGCGTGGAAGAAACTGTGAGGGTTTCTTTTTGTCATCAGACATAGTTTTATGTCAAGAGTTTTTTGGTCTTTTTCTGTTTTTTATCTTCATCGTTTCGTCGGGTTTACAGTTTTTGCCTGCAAATTTTGTGGCATCACATTGTTTCCGATGTGTTTTTCAGCTTGGATCATGTGAAACATCTCAGGATGATATCATTTGTGCATTGTCACCAAACACAGGTCGGCGTCAGGCAGGACGATGCACGGCGTATTGTCTCGGCGCATCGTTTGTTATGATGTTGTGCATCAGTCTTGTCTGAAGCGAACCTGGACTGGCAATCTTTGTGGAGATTGGCGCTTACAGCCAGCTGATTTTGGCAATTCGACTTTCAAAAAGGGAAAAAATCATTGTTGCGCGATTGGTTTGTTTGCGTTGAACAAGTAGGCAATTTGTGTCCAATTTAGCGTCAGTAAAAATGCACAAGACTCAGGTGATATTTTGCAAAAGTAGAACCTGGCTGAATTTGGTGTTCTTATTGAGTCGGTTTCGTATCGTGTTTGCAAGCACTGGGAGGAAGGTCTGGCTGGTTGTGGGTTTCGGATCGGAGAGTCCGTCGGAATTGTAAGGCCAAACAGATCTTTGAGCCGTTTTCAACAAGCGGTGTTTATCCGCTCACTTATTGCTCGTGAGCTTCCAAGTATGCTCGTACATGTTCCTGACAGAGTGCAAACGTTGTTTTTGTTCATGTTTCATTGAATCGTACAGGTGTTTCTCTTGTTTAGGAATAGTGGCCACACGAAGCTCGCACGCTCAGCTGCAGTGAAGTAACTAGATTCTCCGAAGGTGGAAGATGTAATCTGTCCGTTCTGATGACCATGTTACAGTTTGTTATGATTTTAGAGAATTCTAACGTTTTGCCTTATTTGCATTGTCTGTGGAGGGGCCCAAGTTACTGTTGTCACTTGTCACAAATTGTTCTAGTCATGCTGTAAAATTGCCATTTGTACCTTCAGAAGAAAGGATTTTGTGAATCAGTGGCTCAGAAGGACTCCTCCTCAGACAAGTGTCAAAGGACTGTGCAAAGCAGAATGATGTATTGATGTATGGTTCCATACATTGCTGTTTTATGTGTTTACATTGTCAAATGTGGATTATTGAAGGAAGTGTGTCAGTGGGTCAAATGGTCCAGTGTTTCATCTTTATCGATATGTGCTGAAAGTGCACTTAACTTTGCAGTGAACATTGTCGAAACCTTCCCTGTCGTCGATTTGGAAACGAAGGGGGAAAGAAGATGAAGTAGATTGTGTTGAAATGGTTCAGTGATAGTTTTTCGATGTTTTTATATTGTCTGGATTCCACGTCGAGTGCACACACACACCTCAACTTCTTGTAAATAAAAGGAAATTATGACGGTTGAAATTTGTCTTCTGTGTTCTCTGTTCTGCGGAAATGATCACATCCATTTGAAATCAAGACATCTCTTGCTGCAAGGCTGACTGGCATTTGTGTCGCAATGTGCTCCGTCTTGAAGGCAGGAATTTCGTGTCCATGTCTTTGGTAAATCAAACTGTTGGACGCAGACAAAAGTTGTGCTCTCAGACGACGTGACCCACAAGGAAATCTGATAAGAGCGCGATGAGGGACTCGAGCTGTCACTGCCTCCGTCCAGACATCCCGGGGGTTCCGAACAAAATGTGGGACCCAGCGATGTCAGATGCTCAGATTAGCGAGTTCATATCATCGCACTTAGAGAAGCCAGCATCAGGTGGAGGGATGGACTCACTCGTCATCAGAAGATAGTTCCGCGAAGATGCCCGGTGGATAAAGAGCGTAAACTGAACACGATTTTTGTGGCCGGTCCATGACAATCCACATTCGCGCCTTGAAAAGAAAAAAAAGAGCACTGGTGAGTGCGAGCCAGGCTTAAACAGTTGCTGACACAAACTAAACTGCATGTTTTGTGGTCACTACTTCCAAATTCGCTCGAACATACACTTGTTCTAACGACAGGATTTTATTTGGGAAAATGAGAAAGCAAATGGCTGGACATCGATCGCGGGGCTCTGATGCGATCAAAGTGAACCTTGCATTTGATCACTCGTGGTGTGGGGAGAGAGGACGCTTCATCCCCTGAGGGATTAATAGGCAGAGGCCGGAAAGGAGCGGGGGACACAATTTCCTGACCCAGAGATGACCAGGATAAACGACTGGATCATTTGTCAAAGAAATATCCGAGACTTGGAGAAGGCGCATGCTGCGCTCAGCCGCATCTGCAACTTTGCATTGTTCATTGAATATGAATGCAAGAGAATTTATGATTCGGTGTCTGCAAACCTCAGCAAGAACATACATGTCCGTCTGCGAGTTTTGTGCCTGCATGACATCTTTGGAGTTGAACAGCAAAATGCCGATAAAAAGTTCATGCTTTGCCAGTCGCAGAAGGCGTTGGTTTCTTTCGGGATTGGCTGGAGCAACTGGACAATGCTCAAATTTTGAAAACGTATGTTCGGGGTTGTGAGATCAACAATGTGAATGAAAGCTTGGGAGTGAGGATGGGGAGTGCAGAGGAACTGTCAAATGGTCGGAGGCAGAGAGACTCAACACTCGAGAAACTACCTGCACAGATCAATTCGCAACAGATCCTAAATCGGGGATTTGCTTCGCTTGCATTAGCGTACGTAAACTTCTCTGCCCCTGTAGACTGCGTGGGTACCACTGATTCGGTTGCGCTGGTCCGGTTTCAGGGACCTAGTTCCTTGGCTCTGGTTCTGTGGGTCCAGTTCTGCTGGTCGGATTGTACTGGTCTGGTTCTGCGGATCTGGTTCTGAATGTCCATTTCTGATGGTCCAGTTCTACGGATCCAGTTCCTTCACAACCAGACCAGTGTAACCAGACCACCACAACCAGACCTGACTGTACTTGGTTGCACTGATCTACTTGCCCCAAGCTGGTTGTGGTGGCCTGGTTGTAAATGTCTGGTTGAACTGGTCTTGTTTTGATCAGTTCTGTCAGTCTGTTTCCGTGAACCTGGTTCTGCTGGTCCAGTTCCACAGGTCCGGTTCCGCCGTTCCAGTTGGTGTTTTATTTGCCCTTTTCCAACTTGGTACTGCTGGCGAGCCCAGCGGGGCGATGAAAAGTCGAAGGCCATGCAACCAACAGTGAACTACACTGCATTTTAGTGGCCCAAAAACAGGCACAAGAAAATGAACACCCGAAGGTTTGGGTCCGTAGCGTGTGCTCCCAGTAAAATGCTGCACATTGCAGTGAGTGAAACTCGCTTTGCACCGATGTTCCCTTGTTAGGTCGGGTCATTGTGCAGATGTTGACCTCATTTGTGCTCGTCTTCTTTTTCCACCCCGAACACAATGCACTGATACCTGACACCAGCATCCAGAACCCTCAAGCGGAGCCCGAATCTGAGGCAGATTTTGGTGAATTTCTGACAAACCCCAGTGGAATAGGAAGTTGCATTTGAGAGGGAAATAAGATGTGTGTTTGTGCGCCAGGGAGTGGTTAATTACTCACTTCAGCTGCCTTTGTGACATTCCCGCTGTAATTGTATGCGCATCCGTCTCGTGCGATTAGTGTGAAGCTCCGATTGTTCAACGCAGGTCAGCCAGAGCAGAGAAGAGCAGAGCAATCCCACTCCCCTGTCTGATGTCGATGGTCCACCTTTTCTGAACAAGAATGAGTGGGTGGCCGACGTTGTCTTGACTGGGGTCCAACCCTGTGGGGCGGCAGGGCTACCTCAGTTGACCACAAGTGAATGCATTCGCAAATGTGACAATCCACCGCACGGGCTGACCAGGACTTCAGAAATACACGCGAGCCGGGAGTACGCGTGAGAACACACCCAACTCACGCACGCAACACAAGCACTCTTATTTCTTTCGAAAGGTGTTTCGGAACGTTGGATGGTCACCTTGGGCAGAGTCACCCACACGCGTGGTGGTCAAAGATTGCCCGTGCAACACTCTGCGGGACCAAAGAGTGGCTGTGTTGATGGTGATGCATGGATACTGCTCTGCGCGGCCGGTTTAATGAAGGTCTACGGTCCACTGTGCCGCTGCGCAATCCTCTGTTGGCGCACGAATTGACAGAAAGATAAATCGTCTTGCAAAAATACCGGTGCAGCTAAACAGAAGTGATGTGAAATAGCAACTTGTTGCAAACGCAAGGTAGACAGTCCAGACAATTGGCTGCTTGTCTGGAGTCTTGTATCATGCGACGAAAACTTGTGAAACACAAAAACTGAGTATTTTGCGCCAAACAACTAATTTCAAGGGAGAGTGGGGTTCAGAGTAGAACAGTCCAACCCTTTTGGTTTATCCATGAAAGTCAAAAGTCCGAAACTCCAAGCATCTTCAGTTTCAAGCTGAACGAGGTGACACAATTTTTCTCTGGACTGGCCTCCTTGAAAGACAGTCGTCTTTTCTCGCGCATTTTTTTGCTCTCGGTTGCCCATCCCAGTGCAAGTGTCAACTGTTGATCCCGTTTCACACTTCATTCACACTGCGCGCCAGGGCTCAGCCGTGCCGAGAGGAAGGTTGTGGGGCCCGACTCGCGAGCTTTACGAGAGTCCAGGGAGCGAGGACCTCGCTCGAGAAATTTACCGACCCATTGTTGGGTTGACATGTTCCGTCTGAATCATGACCCGGCATCCCCACCCGTCCGTCCACCGTACAGTGCATCACCCGCTTCCACATGAGAATCTCTTTGAGTACTTCGTAAAACAACTTGTTTATAGCACCGGGGAATGTAATCTGCATGCCTGCAATAATTTGTGACATGAATCTTCGTCAGGTCATCCTGACTGCGACTGGTCACTATGTCAGTTGAGTTGTACGTATGCTGCTGTGCAACAAAGGATGAAAATGTTTTGCACAGCTTCTCCTTTTCGAGGTCATTTTCAAGGCTCGGGCTGGGGTCTTCCTGGATCTGCACATGCCACTTTGATCTGTTTCCAGTCTGCTCTTTCAACGTCAATTTTGCAAAAGATTTCAGCAGGTTAAGTCTGATACTTTTTGGCTGTGAGACCTGTGTGCCAGGCAAACAGTGAGGTGCTGCTAACTGTTTCTAAACATTTTCGAGGCCGTTATGAGGTTCCCACAAAAAGCCTATGAAGGACCTGCGCTTCGCAGGCGGCTCCATCTTCAGTGACATTTGAGCACAAGCACCTGCTGTCTCCCAGGGCGAAACAACATGGCGATGTAAACAGTCCCTCTGCTTCATTCAAACTACCCTTTTCTGAGTTTTGCCAAAGTCAAGACACCAAACCGAACTGAAATGTCGCAAATAAAACTTGTCGAGCATTCTTCGGACGACTATGCCCTCTCTGCGTGGAGTGAAAGGGACAAACGAGCTGTGAAGTACACACGTAAGTGAACGAGAAGACGACGACCCCAGCTCGATGCCTGATCAATAGATTGACGCACCTCGGACAACCCAAATGACCAAGCGCGATGTAATCAATGGAGTGCTTCCCCCAAGTAGCCCACAGATGATGGTCGCTATCACGATTTCGTGTTGTTACCTGCGTGTGTTCTCAGTGAATAACATTCAATAGTCTGGAGCTTTCGACCGGAAAGAACGTCTGACAACGACAGAACATGTAGAACTCTGGTGTGTCTTGCCCTCACACCATTCAATCTTGTTTTCTTCCAGTGCCAAAAACGGTCCAAAAACGAGCCATTGACTACGACAAACTTCGAGAGCTGAACAAAATATTAGACGGAGAGATTGCAGACAGTGCTGCATCGTCGGAAGATATTCACAAGCATTTTATGAGGGAATACCCGTCAATATTTGTTCAGCCGTCAAGTACCAGGTGGGACAATTGAAGTTGGATTTCCCTCGTTCTCTTGAAGTGATTTGTAATATTTTCCGAATCTCATGAAAACAAACTCTGTTCCTCTCATGTGAAGGCATTCTGGTCACCATTCAACGTTCACCGTTTTCTCTGTCTTTGCAGCGGCGAGAGTTCGGATCAAAAGACGAAGCACAGAGGTTGTTTGAGTTGTGTCTCTTTTGTTGAAAGCCAAGTCCCGTTCAGAAATCAGTTCTTCCACATCAATCAACGCGTTGCCTTTTACACAGAAAATTCCAAGCCAAATGAGCCTGAAGAGCCAAAAGACACGTCTTCACACGATATCAGAGATTATTTGCCGTTGATACACAGGCAAAAAAAGCAAAAGAACCCAGCAGATGTCAAAGCCGAAAAGATACAGTGTCTTCGAACTTTGCTCAAAAAGAGGTAGATACCGGAACATGTTTGCAAATGATGTTGTGAAGTGTATGTTCGAATCATCAAGTTTTTTTAGAGGTCCTGTCAACTTGTATTTCCTTCTTTTCAGACCGTTCCAGAGATCAACATCAGAAAACGACAAAATCTACAAAGTTTTGAGACACTTTCTGTGCATCTCTGACCAATGTTCTCCACATGTGTTGAGACAGCTGTGTATGACGGCGCACCTTGATGTGTGGAAGGAAAAAGATATCACCAGTGAGAAACATGGGGCGACAGGAGCACTTGGATGTTATTTCGAGCACCACAAAAGAGTTTGTTTGTGCATTGATGAAAAAGATTCTTTTTTTCTATCAATCACAGTTCCTGGAAACACCGGGTTCCACATGATTCTGAGTGGGCGGGTCAAACCTCTGACGTATCCATATTGTCTCAAAGTTGGTCAACAGTTTGATGTGCCGTGTCCAACGCCTCACCTAGAGAGTGTAAATGATGTGAGTGAGATCTCTGCAAGACTTCAGTCACTTCAGATAGACTTCTGAAACGAACCTGTCGGTCGCTTGATGTCCAACAAATTTGTACGCTCCCGTTCCAGTTGGAGATTGGTGACTGGTTTGGAACTTTGGAGCAAATCAAGGACCGCGGCGCCAATAGTATGGTGCTGACTGTGAAGACGGTGGAAGAAGAGTGCGAATTTCTCAAGATCGCCTGCTCAGATTACTCCCGAGTTGTCGAGGTGAGGCAAAGGTTTTCCTGTTGCACGGAATCTTTGCTTTGGGGGGGGGGGGGGGGCAGGCAGAGAGTTTCTGAAATCGACTGACAAATTTGTTGCAACTTCTTTTTTTGTAGAAAAACCACTTGAAAGATCAGAATGAAAAGTTGGAGCTGCTGCACAAGTGTGAAACTTTCAAACTCTGGTCCAGACAGCCTCTGTTGGAGCTCACGGGTGTTCTTGCGTGGGTTCACTACCCCGCCAACACTGGTACGTATGTGAGGGAACATCCAAACTGCGCGAACCAGCTCCATGCATATTGGCTGAATTGTGAACTCTTTTCATATCAGACGCATGAAATGCGCGTGTGGGTATGTGTGAGGGCTTTCACTCCAGAAACACCAACTTTGAGATGAGAATTTTGACCCCATCTGCTCGACACTATGCCTCTGAGTCTTATAGTGTCCTGCACGTTTTGTTTCCCATGGACAGTTTTCTCAGTACAGAAGGGCATGCAAAAACACTGCGAGCGCAAGCCAACTGGTGCAATGTTTGGCGTTGTCAGTGTGACAGTTGATGTCAATCTTTTTCCTTTCCGCATCCTTTTTGAAGCAAAGTCCATTCAGTCGACGACTAGCAATTTTGAACAGGTTAAATATGTCAGCAAGGAATAGGCTGCACACGAACAAAAGAGACACGCAGTCTTGATAGCCCCAACCAGAATCTGCCCAAAAAGACAATTCCCAAAATTAACTGTGTCACGAGTTGACCAGATTGTCACTGGCATCGTGCACGCCTGAATACACACAAAGATTTTTCTTTCAGTTTTGACGAGCGAAGGATGCTGCTCACCTTTCGCTGGAATTATCAAGTCTGGAGAATGTGATATCCTGAAAACTGTGAAGGTGAATCAGCCACCGCACAACAGAAACCAGGTGAACAGATGTGGATCCTCATTCCATTCTAGCCTGGCCCTTTTGACGGCGTTCTGTTCCTTTGCTTGGTCTTCTCAAATTCATAACTTTTTCAGGAAGTGAAAGAAGCGTTTGTTGCTGTGGGAAAATTGGCAGCCCACGACTCATTTGGGGAAGTGAGCTGTGTCACCAGCGAACCGATGCCATATTCCATTGTCACCAACACCGCTGTCGAACTTTGTGTGGTTGAACCGGAAAAACTGGCAGGTCGGTGCGCACACAATGTGCTTGTCAATTCGCACGAAAGTCTGAAAAATAAACCCCATTCAGTCAAAGTCTATTTCACACTGAAATCCATTGAATATCTTCAGATGTGGATGAGGTGACGAGAAAGTTGCTTTCTCAATCCGGAGAAAGAAGCCAAAAACAGTTCACGTCAAAAGAAGTGCACGAGAAGTACGTGAACCAGGAGCTGAGGAGAGAATGGGACTCCTACAAACAATTTGTCATCTCAGACACGATCAATACGCGAGGCATCAGACCCGGCCATGGAAAATGGTCGAAGTGACATTTCAATTGGGTTTCCTGCAAAAACTTGACCAATAAAAGTACGTTTCCACAGACGTCTTTGGTCAGTTCACACCCGCGAATACTTTTGTTGAACGGGCGATAGTTTTCGGCAAAGTCTCTTGGTGTATCAGGCACCGTCGTCTGCGATGAATCCTTCAGATTGTTTCTGTCAATAAAATATTGTTGTTGTCGAGGAAAGGAGAGACGTACGTACATTTTCAATCAGATGAGAAATTGGTGAGAAAAAACATGTTTCAACAGGGGAGCGCTCTCGATCTCATCTTCCATGTCTCTTGCCGACAAGATGTTTGTTCACGAAGAACAGCTGCTCAGAAAACGGCGTTGCATTTTTGGTTTTTGAAGACCAGTCGCAGAAACCAGCTTCAAAGACAACGCAACAATGTCACGCAGCAATGACATTGATGCTGCAGGTGGGCCAGGTACGTACACAAAGCTGTTGTCTTGGCAACCGAATTAGAAAGCCAACAAGTTGGGAGGCTGAGACGGATCAATACATCGGAGTTGTGCAGCAGAAGGAAGTACCTGCAACAGATACTTGACTGTGACAGGTAGAATCCAGGAAATAATGTGAGGAATCAATGCATGGCAACAAGAAATTGCGATTTTTACGAAATAGTTTCACCGATTTAATGTTTTCCACAAAACAGCAAAACACACGCTGAGCATCAAAATGGTTACTGCTGTCATCAACATTGTTGTTTGTGAAGTACGGTGAAGAAAGGTGGGCAGAATGTTGAAAGCATTTGTGGATGTGTCTACTGCTGTTCAAAGTGAAACAGTGCGCACAATGGAAACACTTTCATGGGAAGCTGGGTTTCAACGATTACAATGTGATTACAGGCGACATGAAAGAAGCATCCGTGTTGGATGACGTGATGTGAAACCGAGGAAGTTGAGAACCGCCAGAACAGATGTACAGAGGATTTGTGCAAGCGCGGAAAGCAGTCGCCATGCCGTCACCGATGAAAGACCAGAATCCGACCAAGGACAAGTCGCCGCTGCTGGACGAGTCGCGAGCGAATCCCGACGACCAGACGGAGCCCGCGGCGGCGGTCGGGCAGGACAACGCAGGGTTCGAGCAGGGCGAGGATGAGTCGGGGCTCGGCCCGATGGCGGCGACTGTCAAGAGGGCGCGACACCGTGGCAGCGAAGTTCTGTCCCTATCGACATCGTCTCTCCTTTCGATTCCTGAACAGGGTGAGTGTCTAGCAGTTTTACTTTCATGCCAAGAGGTTTGTACCAAAACAACACACGAGACGGGTGACGTTTGAACTGGAGTGTGGGTTTTATTTCGCCCTCTCGAAACAATACGAGGTGGTACGGTGTCGTTCAAAACACAGCCTGTCGCACATGCATGCTCTGCACAGGAGTGCGAAGACACAGCGTGGCGGCGTCGGCGAACCTGCTGCAGCCGCCGTCGGAGGAGCGCGGAGACGGCGTCAGGAACCTGCTCACGCTGCCGGACCACTTCGCGCCGTCGTCACGCCGCTCGAGCCTCAGGTCCAACTGGAGCGAACTAGAGGCGCTGGCCAGCAGGAGACAGTCACAGGACTCCATCACCCTGCCTGAACCCGACGAGTAAGTTCAGAGCTTCTTGTGTTTCTTGGTGACAGAGGGCATTTTGCATTCCAAGTGCACAAGCTCGTTCGGTGAGGGAATTTGTGGAGTTCTACATCACTTGCTTGAGAACTGCCTGATGCGTTGGAATGTCCAAGCGAGCAGAGCTGGTGATGGATCCACGATTGAGATGCTGAAAAACCACAAGGCAATAAATTGCATGTTGACCTGTTGTCTCCTTCGCCGTCCGCAGGGCGGCGCGAGAGGCGCTGAGCGCCATCATGACCGACAAGCTGAAGGACCTGGCGCGCCGATTCTCCATGCGCACCGACCGCATGAAGGAGAAGGTGGCGCAGCCCGCGACGCCGTCCACCGGCGAGAAGGACCGCGAGGAGAACGACTCTTCAGGTCAGTAAGCGCAGCCTGGACGTCCAGATTTGGTCTTGCAGAAATGCTGAAAGAAGCCTCTTGGTTCGATTCAGACGAGACGAGAAAGGGAGTCTCAGAGGTTTTGAGATAAAATCCGACTGACTCTGTGGATGACATTTCAGCGTTGTCCCGAGAAGACACGGACGAGCCGAAGACTGAGGGGCGGCAGCACCGCCTCGCATCCTTCATCCCCGGCTCCTCGATGGAGCCGAACCTGGACGATCTCATCGAGAAACACTACTGCGGCATCGGCAAGTGCAAAATCAGGATCCCAGACTGGGTCAACAATATACCGTCTCCCATCGCAACATTCGAACCGCAGAGTAAGTATTGCTGCTCCACCGTGTGCAACTCCTCAATTCAAGCACACGCACATTTAGCTCCAGTGCTTTGTTGAAACAACAAACGCGTTGAAGATGAAGATGGTCTGCTGCTTGACCACGCTTGTCTATCGCGGCAGCTTCACGTGTTTTCTACAGGTCGGATTTATCTGGCGTGGTTGGCGCTGGTGACAACAGCGTACGTTTATAACGCCATCGCGTGTACACTGAGGCCGTCGTTCGTGAGGGCGTTGGTCTACGAAGAATACCCGTGGGTCGCATACCAGCTCAACTGGTGCAACGAGTCACACAGGGAATGGGCTCGAATGATGATGGCCGCCGCCATGAACGAAAGCATTGAAAGTGAAGCAACTGAAAAGCCCACATTTGAGGACCGCTGGAACCTGACCTTCGCGTCCACGCCTCACTCCACCGCTCAGGATACGCTCGCCTCGGGAACAGTTCCGCCCAGGACCCGTGCGGCGGGCAGCACCGCTGAGGATGTTCAGGCGACAACAACGATTTCCAGTACATCCATCCTTCCATCGAGGTCATCTACACCATTTTCAAGACAGACCTCCGATTCAAGAGCCAACGGGAGACCGACAACACAGTCCAGGAGAACGACACCGCCGACTCGCGCTGACACGGCGCAATTTGATACGACAACATTTCCCTTCAGTTTTGAGAACAGCTCAGTCCCAGTGGGGAACGAAACCGAGTTGAATGAAACTGAAGCCGAACCAACCCCGCCCCTGCCGTACCATTGTAACAGTGAGCTCAGAGTGCCGAGGAAAGTGAATACTTCTTACAAAGACGGTAAACAGATCCTTTAACTCTGGGGATTTTTTTTGTGGTGGGAAATGGGAAAAGCATCTCAGCAGTTTTGTAAGATTCTCAGGCACTGCACTGCATCAGAAGTGAAGGTGAATATGCTGGAAACATGCAAAGAACTCCACGTTGCGAGCAGCGATTCCTCTTTTTTCATCTTTTTGTGTTCAGAATTTTTCTCTTTCACACCCTTTTCAAGGTTATGAAACGGAAAGTAACCGAGTGAACTGGTGGATCGTAGATTACAGCTGTGATGCGCTCTACCTCATAGACATTCTGTTGGTGAAACCTCGAGTTCGGTTCATCAACAACGGAATGCTCGAGGTGAATACCTGCGACATTCAAAATGGATCAAATTGTTCTGCCCTTCTTACACCTTGTGTTCTGAAACCAAATGTTTTTCTTGCAGACAGAGTTGAAACAAACAGCAAAGTCTTACTTCAAGTCGACAGAATTCAAGGTGAGAGATTTTGCGCGGGAGGTCCTAGTATCACGGGTTTTGGTTGGTTTGTGCTCTCTTGGAGCGTCTGCAGTTCCGTCTGTGTTGATTGTTGTAGTTGGACGTCGCGTCCCTGACGCCTCTGGACCTATTCTACTTGGTACCAGCATTCAACTACAACGCCTTCCTCAGACTTCCAAGAATTTTAAAGGTACATTTGGATTGTTGGTTGTCTCGTCAGGATTTTGTGGAAACAAGGTTTTCTAGCTTGTGTAGCAGCTCTGCAGAGTGTCACGGTTTCTTTTCTCTCCCCTATCAGATTCACATCTTGTGGGAACTTTTTGACAGATTGGATCAGGTTGTCAGTGCTGGATACATGATAAGGTAAAAACCGGCCTGTCTTCCTTCCTTCGAAGTAACAGATGGTCCTAGCTTTCTTCTGGTTATGGAGTTTTTGCAAAACATCTATGAAGACTTTCATTTGCTGTCTTTTCAGAGTAACAAGGACACTAATGTACATGTTGTACCTTGTGCACCTACAGACCTGTGGATACTATTACATGTCCGCCTGGGAAGGTCTTAATTTTAACGAGTGGGTCTACAATGGAAAAGGCGATTCGTGAGTTTTCCCTTTCGCAGAGCCAGGCAGCTCCACGGCTCAGTCCAAGACAACAAAATTCTGTCTCGCGTTGGTGACAACGCCCTTTGGCACAGAATCAACAGACGTTGAAATTCATAAACTGACTCAACCCCGCTGGATTTGCTTCGTCTTTGGTTCTCGATTCACCAAAGATTCTGTTGCATCTGCAGAAAACGGTCTCCACGTCTCAGAGGATTAACAACATAAGCTTGACGACAGGCTTTCGTGAACTTTTTTCAGATACCTTCGCTCCATGTTCCTTTGTCTGAAGACGGCCACTTCGATTGGGTACAACCCAAAACCAGACAACACTGGGGAATATTTCTTCATGACGGTCTACTGGCTGTCTGGTGTCTTCGTCTTTGCCATGCTGCTCGGCCAGGTTCGAGACATTTTCCAAGCTGCCAGTGAGAGGAAGCTGAGCTACAGAAGAACCATGGACGACACTCTAGATTACATGCATCAGCTTCACCTGCCCAAGGAGCTGCAGCGAAAAGTTCGACTTTGGTTCAACTACACGTGGGAGAAGAACAAAGCTCTTGGTGAGCTGAAAAGTGTTGTTGATCAGTGTCTGGGGAAGAATGACTTCCAAAAAATTCAAAGGGAATCAATTTTGACAAGGACGCCTTGTAGAAAGACTCATTGGCACCAAGTTGATGATTTTTCAGATGTCCAACACATTCACTTTTGCAGATGAGAATTCGCTGTTGGATGGATTACCATTGAAAATGAGAGCCGACATGGCAATTCACGTGCACTTTCAAACTTTGAGCAAAGTGCAGCTGTTTCAAGATGCAGAGAAGAGTTTGTTGTTTGACTTGGTGTTGAAACTGCAGCCAACACTTTACCTTCCTGGTGACTACATATGCAAGAAGGTGAGCAAAATTTGTTCTGGAAACGAGGAATTTTACCACTCACCACTCCGTTTGTTCTCACCCATGGAGCCACACAAGCCACGTGGATTGTTCGTTGCAGGGTGAAGTGGGGACTGAGATGTACATCATCAAAGAAGGCAAGGTGGATGTGGTCGGCGGACCCAACGACAGCGTTGTGTTTGTCACACTCGGGGAAGGCAGTGTTTTTGGCGAAATCAGGTACAAAAACCCACAGGAATGCGCAACAATTGCGTCCAGGCCTGTTCGAGCAGTTCAGACTGAAACATGTGACTGTTTTCAAACGGATTATTTCAGCTTAATGTCGTTGGCCGGGGGAAATCGACGAACTGCAAGTGTAAAATCCAAGGGATTCTCCAATCTGTTCACTCTGTCCAAGACGGATTTTGAAGAAGCGATGGCCGATTACCCGGACGCCTACAAAGTACTCAAGAGGAAGGCCAAGTACGTTGACCACACACACACATACACACACACACACACACACACACACACACACACACACACACACACACACATATGGCTGTTTCCTATGACAAAAGGTCGCACGCACGAGAACTTGATTTTTCATCATGAGACGTGAAAATGTATCCAAATCAACAGGAAGATTCTGACAAAGAACGCGAAGAAGGATGATGACGACCAGAAGATGGAAGCGGAAGAAGTCATCAAGAAGACTGAGACGCCCAAAATGGTTCGAACCGTCATCCAGGTCAGCGCTGTTATCTTCTCACCTTTCTCCAAACCCTGTGTTGGCAGGATGTACACAAGTTTATTGTGTTGATATGACACCCTTTTGTCTTGGATACCGTTCCTTTCCCTTGGAGAAGAACAAAGCCTTGCATCACTATCTCAATGTTTGTGCAGATGAAAGAAGCTTTGGACCCTGAATCCAAGCTGTTCAATCAACTGAGACGTGGCAGTCGTCGGTTGTCGGCCATTTCAACCTTGTCCACTCAGCAGCAATCAGAGATCAAGTCCATGGTTGATTTGAAGGTACGTTTTCTGGCATCCAGCAAGAATCAGGACAAGCGTTGTGTTGTGCATTTTCTGCCATGTTTGAAGTTGATTAGTTTCGTGGTGCCTTTGGACGTCTCGCACAGGACCCCGACGAGTTTGAGGATGAGATTCTGGTGGTGGAAACGACGGAACGAGACCTGACGCCTGAAGAGCAGAGCAAGCTTGAAGAGAGCGAGAGGCAGAACCGCACAAACAGCGGGACGCCTCCACAAGACACCCCCGACGCAGCCACAGCTGGTGAACCACAGAAAGATCACCCAACCACGGTTGGTGAACCACAGAAAGAACACACAGCCACAGTTGGTGAACCAAAGAAAGACCGCGTTCAAATATGTGAGTATTTGCTGCAACTAATGCAATTAAATTGTATCGCTTGATCGAGAGCTACAGTTGTGGTCCGCTTGGACTCTCCTCAACAAAGGGTGAGGCTTCAAACCAATGCGAAAATATGTTTTCAGCTGTTGATCATTCGTTGACACCGGTTGAAACACCTGAACTTGACGCCAACACACCTGCAGAAAGCCGTCCACGACCCAAACCAAAGTCTCCGCGCAAACGAAGATCTCCAGGCAAATCCAAGACGAAGCAAGTGGTGACCAAATCACAAAATACAGAAAACAGGAACAATAGCAGCAACCAAACTCTCAGCCCCCCGAACAGACAGTCCTCCATCTCGGCCACGTTTCAGTACGAAAGCGACTTCTCGGAGCTTCTCGAGACTCCGACGCCGGGAAAGAGCGCGAAGACACTGCCCGCACTGCGCACCACCAGGGCGGCGTCCGCGTCGCCGACGGCGTTGAATCGGAAAGCGACGTCACCCGGAAATGGCGCCGCTCCGGTACTCGGCCACAACAAGGTGGCGCCACTTGACGTGGTAAAATCTCCGCTGCCGCCCATCGCCCACAACCAGGTGGCGCCCTTCCCTCCCGCCGTGGCGGACAATGTAGAGGTGCCGCCCGAGAACAGAGTCGTCTGCACCGCGGACATTCACCGCGAAAAGAGTCCGTCCATCAACTCCAGTATCGTATCGGACATGAATGCGTTACGAGACTGAACCGTCTGTGATGGATGAAAACCCCGTGAAACGCGAGTTCCGCGTTGAATTGTGAAAGCGTTCAACGAAACACAAGCTAGCGCCGAAGTATTGTACTTTTTTCTCCAATTTATCGTGTGATATCATCGAGTTAACAATTGTAAATATTTGAATCTCAGCAACTTTTGTTGTTTCTGCAACGAACAGTTTCTTTCTGGCGAAACACTGTGGACATTCCAGTGCCAAAAACATTGTACATACAACCGTGAAGTCTTTTTCTTTTCACCCACGCACTTTGTATGAAGGCATCAGAAAGTAACAAGTGGAAACATGAAAAAAACAGTCATAACACCTTTTCATAAGTTGCAACAGCAACATTCGGTAAGAAACAAACACCGCACTCACACCGCACACGTCTCGCGTTGCGCCACTGTGGTACGATGACGCCGCAGGGAATAATTGTGTCGTGCAGAGATACCACGCTTGACATCGTGCAACTTTCAGTTTCCGTCATCACACATGCTGAAATCTGTGTTGACACCCGATGCACATGCAACGAACGCTGTAGAAGAAGGGTTCATCCAAAACTGGTTGTGATAAAAAAAACTTGTAAATTTCAATGTGTCAATAAAACAATTTCAGCTGAAAAGGAATGAAAGCTAATTTTTGTTTTCAACGGGTACCAAGAGAGTTCCAACAACAAGCCAACAAGAAAAGGAACCTTTGGCACAGGCTAACGATTGGTGATAAACACAGTTTACTCGCCGTTTTCCGCACCAGCTCAAAATGGCTCTCTTCAAGTGACTCTCAACAAACACCTCTCTGTCAACGACAGTCCGAAGGTTCGTTCGGACGAAGTCACTCGGAGTCCCCGGAGGTGGAGAACTCTGTCTTGAGCAGGTTGTGCACCGCGGCCGCGGTCTCGTCGATGTACTCCTTAGAAGCCCATAACTGCGAGAAGCCCTGGCTATCTGGATCTTCCGAATATCTCTTAACTCTGAATGTCTTCTGCTGCGCTTTTCTCCCCCTCGCATCGTCTCCGGTCTGGAACCGTAGCTCTTGGAGGACGCGGCCACCACTCCCTTGATTCGAATATTGAGCAGAACTGAACTCCTTCTGCAGATTGATTCTCGCGTTGGATCTTCTGATCCTGCGCTTCCTCTGGAAGAGCTGGGTTCCCAGAGGCGGTGATGCCTTCATTCCCGGATGCCACGTCGTGTTGAGGTGGTGTTGTCTGACGGCTTGGGGGCAAGGGACCAGTTCAAGTGGAACCTGCTTTGGCCTGGTCTGGATCATGGCAGTGAAGTTGAGGTTGTTCAAACTGGAGTCGCTCTCTGAGCGGAACGAGTCTCCGACCTGCAGACTGGATGCAGCTCCGACAGAGCTCAAACTGAGGCTCTTTGCGACTGAACTTGTGTTTGAGTTTCCATCATCGTCACTGTCTGAGTAATCAGAGGATGTCGTGTCAAACTCTGTGTCGACCAGCTCTTCTTCTTCCGATGATGACGATGATGAATCGGTGTAACTCACGTCGGAGGGACACAGCGAGGATCCTTCTGTGACATCCGTTGTTGTCGTCTCGTTTTGTTTTGAGCCAGTTTCCCTGTCAGAACTTTGTTGTGCTGTCTCCGCGCAGAACAAAGGACGGTGGCACTGATGCTGACGTCTCGAACTGGACAGGCTCTCGCGGGACTTGATCGGAGTGCTGGTCTTAAAAAATTGGTTGTTGAAGTCAACGACCAGATCGTTGGGGATGCTGAGTGACGAAGTGGATGTTCTTGCAACGGAGAAAGAAGCCAGCTCCTCGTCGCTCTCTGCATCCAGCAACTCAGACAGAGAGTTTGTCTCGGCGGAGTCCGCATCACTGTTCCTCAGAGGATTCTCCATGGCCAACCGGAAGGACTCGTTCTTGCACGAGAGTTTGATGCCAGCTTTCCGCATGGCCCTTGCGAGGATGCTTTGGTCTTGACCGCTGCTGACCTCACTGTTGCTGGCTGTAGGTACGCTGGAACTCGCAGTGTCACTTCCACAGAAGTACTCTTTGTACTCCAGAAGTTTGGCTCTGATGTTGTTCTGGACATCTTCGTGAAAACCGCGGTTCAGTTTCAAGTTGGCTGTGTCAGACCAACTGACCGAGGCGTTTCGGGAAGAAAACAACCTGGAGGAGCTCGTCTCGTTGCCCGTCGTGGAGCGACTCATTCTCAACACAGAGATGCTGCACGAGCGGCAGCCTTGTGAACTCATGTCTCTCGTTCGGGCCAACTCAACTTCACTGCATGAGCTGTCGACTACTGTGAATCCCGGTTTTTCCTGTTCAAGCTCCAGGACGGAGGCGTCAGTGCTGGAGAAACTACAGTCGAGTAAGTGCTGTTGCAGATCGACCGAGCGGTCCTTCAAGTCACTTCCGTCACAGAGTTCGGCGTTTTTGTCTTTGGGAGTCTCCGCGGAAATGAAAGACTGTTCTCCGTCGCTGTTAAACCCAGGACCCTCCTCCTCCCTGCATCTGGACATCCAATCTCTGATAAACGCAGACTTGCTGAGAGTTTTCTTCACTGAAGACACGATGTCACGGCTGCCTTCAAGAGGGGCCAGGGCATTGATAAGTTGTTGGTGCCTGGGAGTCAGAACAGGGGACAAGGTGCCTTCGTTGTTACAATTGGCATTCCTGTTGTGAAGCGTCCAGAATTCTGGTGAAAATGTTCTTGCGTGTGGTTGTGAGGAACCAAGGCCTGAGAGACAGCGTCTCATGTTGCCAAAGTGTGATGACTGCTTTCTGTTTCTGCGCATCGAACTGGGGAGGAGCCGCTTCTTGTCGTGGTCTCCGGGCGCGAACTTCAAGACAACAACTGGTGGTACCTGGAGTTCCTGCACCACCATCTCCCTTTTGTTGCTGTGCAGAGCGTTGTTGTGATTGGTCACTGCCTCCCAGTTGATCTTGGAGTCGATTGTTGAAAAGGAACTGCTGGCACTGCTGTGCTTTCCTGATTTGGATATTTCTTTCGGACCACCAGAAAACTGGCGCGCTTCCTCGTTTCGAGGGGAGTTGTCGCCGCAGGAGCGGCCCACAGCGCGCATGTGGTACTTGGCTCCACTGGAGGACGACGCGTTACTGTCTGCTGAGTTGGGGGGCGCTGTGAGTGAACCCCACGACGAAGCTGGTTTCAGGGCAACTCTGTCTGGAGAATGAAACCGCCTGTTCTCGTCTTCAGTTTTCTTGTGTTCTGTCACCAGCCTGGTCCGGTTGCCTTGTGACGCGTATGCACTTCGTACTCGTATTCGGTCTCTCAGTTCCTTTTCGTGTGAGTGCGAATTTGGTCGAACCGTCCAATGTTCAATGTTTGTTCTCCCAGCTGCTCGAGAAGTTGACGCGGGACGTTTCTGTCTCGCTGCTTCACTTTGTACCTGCGGCGGTGGAACCCCGACCACGTGAGGAAGGTCCGACATGGCTCGCCTGGAACAGGCTTTTGCGTGGAGACTTCTCCACGCGTACCATTCCCTCTCGTTATGGGTCAGGCGTCTCCACAGGCTCACTGAAATGTTGAAAAAGTGCTCCTGTCATTGAGCCGCAAAGGAATTCAACTGGAAGTTGCTGTCTTCGATTTGACTCCTGCATGGGTTTCTTAAGTGACACTCACTGGCGTCCTGGTGCAAGGAATCCATGAGCAATCCCGGAATGAACAAGTTCTGTGTCTCAGCCTGACTTGACTTCGTTGCTTTCATGTGGAAGTTGGAGGTGGACATATACGCAATTTGCATTTGATTTTCGTGTCCGAACGAACGATACAGCTCCACCAACTTCGCCTGAGTAGATCTAATCGTGCTTAAACTTACACAGTTGAGTCCGGGCTCGTTGAGGTGTCAAGTTTCCATTCTGCGCTCGAAGCTGAGGCATTGTCTCCCTGGAGAAGAAGAGGAAGGCCTGGAAGTAACCATCTGTCTTCTGCATCGAGCCGGATTCCTGAATCATCTGAAATTAACAAGAAGCAAACTGGTCGCAGAGTTTAGACTGAACAGCTGACAGCTGCAGGATCTGAAGTCACTGAGTTCGCGTGAGTGCAGTTGGCAGTTTTCCGAGTGACTCTGATTCTGATTCTGGATGTTGTTTCTCTCACACAGAAAAGCAACGAAGTTTGATTTCCTCTCTTGTGAAAACTAGAATAGATAAACTTGAGTGACATCTAGATCCACTTGGAACAAGTGATTTGCTGATGGGTTTCAACCACAAACCGTGCACGGGTCACTTTGGAGTCTTTGAGATGAACTTCAGCTGGGACTGTGTCTGAATCAAGATCGAGATCTAGAGTCTAAATCTAAATCTTGTCCAATCTAGATCAAGTCTGTTCTTGATACTGATCTCTTGCATCAATATCTAAAATATAGAATCCAGATCAAGAGTCTGGACAAGTTCTGCATCAATCACTCGGATCAGCCCAACTTCCAAGGAACAATTGACAAAGAATCTCGAGGGAAAGTCCAGGATCAAACCTAGAAGCACTCGTGTGGAGCAACTGTGAGCACAAACAGAGGCATAATGCAAAGCCTTTTGGGTTTTGGTCCTTGGAAATCGCGTTTTTCTCACCTTTCCCTGAAAGTTCACCTCCAGCATCACCTGCTGGAGAAGTTGAGAGAATCGTATCGTCTGCTCGAATGGTTCTGTGACGTCATCGTCACCGGGCGACGCCGCGACGCGGCCGCTGTAGGCGCAATTGATTTCGCGCCAAAATGCAGGACCGTGGGAAAGCGCAAACATTGATGCTATTCGATTTACACTCTCGGGACCCGAGAATCACGTTTTTCTCGGATCCCTAGAAATTTTGTCTGTTCTTTTTGTGCGAAATCCCTTTAGGGCGAAGCACCATGTGGTAATGCAGTATATGGCAGCTGGACCAAAATGTCCCCTGCCCCCC
>JAAUXT010010966.1_pt1 | contig 33047 bp, 31 predicted proteins | sample 7278171 | NCBI WGS metagenome assembly JAAUXT01 (sample SAMN14350112, study PRJNA611818) | marine sediment metagenome | isolation source: surface marine sediment (1.8m) | place: French Polynesia: Moorea | collected 2018-08
AAAAAGGAGGTCGGGGTGGGAATGAAACATGGGCTGATAGTGATGAAATGTCTGTTGTTGACCATGACGTTCCTGTTAACGGGCAGTTTGGGCCATGCGGCTGGCAGTAAGGCCAAAATCCCCCTCGAACAAATCGCGTTGCCCGCGGGTTTTAAAATTAAGTTGTATGCGGACAATGTTCCCAACGCACGTTCGATGGCGCTGAGTCCGGCCGGTACCCTTTTTGTGGGGACCCGCAGAACCGGGAAAGTCTATGCGGTACAGGATCATAATGGCGATTTTCGCGCCGATGCGGTCATTACCCTGGCAAAAGGGTTGAATATGCCCAACGGGGTGGCTTTTAAAGATGGTGCGCTTTATGTTGCTGAAGTCAGCCGCATACTGCGTTTTGACAATATCGAGCAACAGCTGCATTCGCCACCCAAGCCGGTCATCATCCGTGATGACTTTCCAGATGACAAGGCTCATGGTTGGAAATATATTGCCATCGGACCCGATGGGATGCTGTACGTGCCGGTCGGAGCCCCCTGCAACATTTGCAAAAAAGAGGATCCGCGCTATGCTTCCATTATGCGCATGCAGCTTGACGGCAGCGGTCTTGAAATTTTTGCTTATGGGGTACGCAACACGGTGGGGTTTGACTGGCATCCGCTGACCGCAGAGCTGTGGTTTACCAACAACGGGCGAGACTGGATGGGCGATGAACTGCCACCGGATACACTGCATCATGCAGCCGCAAAAAATCTACACTTCGGCTTTCCCTACTGTCATGCAGGCGATATCCCCGACCCCCATTTTGGTGATCGACGAAGCTGTGACGAGTTCTCACAGCCGGCCTTAAAGTTGGGTCCACACGTCGCGCCGTTGGGCATGAAGTTTTACCGGGGAGTAATGTTTCCCGCAAAATATCGTCATCAGGTATTTATCGCCGAACACGGATCGTGGAATCGTAGTGTTCCAATTGGTTATCGGATCACCCTGGCGATCTTTGACACAAATCAACCACCGCGCTATGACATATTTGCAGAAGGCTGGCTTCACGGTGAAAAGGCCTGGGGCCGCCCGGTGGATCTCATTGAAATGAAAGATGGTTCGCTACTCGTATCTGATGACAAAGCCGGTGTGATTTATCGCATCAGCTATATTCAGTACTAGTCTCTGGTCAAAAAAACATAGTAGTCAACAAGGTCACGTTCATAAGTATAATACTACAAGGTTTCAGGTGGTCCGCCGCAGGCGGATTCAGGTGTCAGCAATACGTAATAGAGGACGTCATTGATTACGCATTACGGCACATATTCCCTGACACCTGACACCCGACACCTGAAACCTGATTTTGTATTTAAACACTGAAACCGGGAAGAATAGGAATCCCTGAATTTTGAAAGAAAATATATCGCAACACAGAAACGATTACCCTGAACATCCAAGGGTGGCTGTGGGTGCCGTCGTGTTCAAAGATGAATGTGTTCTACTGGTCCGTAGGGGGCAACCGCCTGCTGAAGATCTTTGGGCCATTCCCGGCGGTAGTGTGGAAATAGGTGAAACACTTCAGGAGGCAGCAGAGAGAGAAATACGGGAAGAAACCGGAATTCGGATACGGGCGACTACGCCGATTTACACATTTGATGTTATTGAACAGGACAAAACGGGCCGCATACGGTTTCATTACGTCATCGTTGATTTATCAGCCGATTATTTGTCGGGAAACCCGACCGCAGGTGATGATGCTATCGATGTTCGTTGGGTCTCTGCCGCTGAGATCAAAACGCTAGCGGTGAATGCTACAACATTGAGACTATTGCAAAACAAATTTCATTTTGGCATTTAGCTGTTGAAGTCAAAATTGCTCGTACCAAAATGGCAATCCTAGTTGGAAAAATAACACCATGAAATGAAACGTTGCGGCTTTGCGTGAGGTCTTCAGGGGTTATCTATCTTCAACTCAATTTCCACCCGCCGGTTTGTCTGGCGACCCTTTTCGGTATCATTGCTGGCAATTGGATTTTTGGGCCCCAGCCCAAGCGCTTCAATTTTGAGCGGATCAACTCCTTTGCCCACCAGATATCCTTTGACCATATTGGCCCTGAACTGGGATACACTTACGTTATAGCTATAGGCACCGGATGAATCCGTATATCCGCTGATGTTGATGCGGGTATCCGGATTGTTGACCATGAAGCCGGCAATGCGGTCAAGCATCTCATAAGCTTGATCCGGCAGATCATTGGAGTTGTGTTTGAAATAGATAACAATTTTGCGATCCGGAAACGGTGTCACCTTTGGTACGGTAGTGACTTCTGCTGTTTGATCCTCAGTTTTGGATTGTTTCGGCGGTTCGATCTTTTTGTCTTCTATAACCTGCTCATCGAATCGCTTAACTTCCGGCAGTTCTTTGGTGCCAGCATCTTCTTTGACCACACCCGGAACGAAGGACTCTTTGGCTTTTAAAGTTGGAGATTCATAGGATTGGGGGGCAATTTCCTCCATTCTCCAACGGGGTTCATCTTTAGATTGCAGCGTGAAAAAAAAGTATCCGGTCGCCACCAGTAGCAAAATAATGGCTGCGAAGTACCCGATAAGCTTACCCGTGGGTTGGTTTTGAAGTTCTTTAATCGGATTTTCTTCTCTGGGTTCAAAAAATTCCGGTTCTTTATCGTTGCGGTTTTTTTGTTCGATGGGAATCTTAAGTTCTTTTTCACACTCTTTGATGACGCCTGCGTCGATCATTTTTTTGCCGCCTGAATAACCGGTCAGCAGAGCATGATCGCAAATGATATTAATCAGTCGTGGATAGCCGTGAGAAAAAGCATACACTCTGTGCACAGCGTCTGGTTTGAATAGTTCTCGGTCACAACCGGCAACTTTGAGACGATGGTTGATATACTGACGGGTTTCTGTTTCGGTCAGGGGGTCAATATGGTAACTCACCGTTATTCTCTGTCTAACGGCCTTGTGACGCTCTTCATTGAGAATTTTGTTGAATTCGCTTTGTCCGACGAAGAAGATGTTTATCAACTTGCGGTTGTCCATCTCGATGTTGGATAAAAGACGAATTTGTTCGATGAGTTCATGGTTTAGGCGCTGGGACTCATCAATGATCAGTAAAACTTTTTTGTCGGCAGAAGAAGCGTTGTAAAGAAAATGCTTCAAGTGAATGAGAAAAGCGCCTTTGCTATCAAAGCGGCGGTTCATTTTAAATTCTTCAGAGAGAAAATTAAAAAAATCGATGCTACTCAGACCCGGATCAGGGATGGCAGCCACGATAGCGGAGACATTAATTAATTTCATTAAACCGTGAATCAGTACCGTTTTACCGGTTCCAACATCTCCGGTTAGCAGCAAAAAGCCTTTATTCTCTAATATACCGTATTTAAGCGTCGCCAGGGCTTCCTTATGTTTCTCGCCGAGCCACAGGAATTTGGGATCTGTTGTTATTTGAAACGGCTTAATTTTTAGGTTGTAAAATGATTGGTACATAACGAATCTGTATCTGTCGACCGTTTAATTTCTGAGTGAATGACTCATCTGTAACGGAAATGCGCTGATACGCGAACAAAAACGGCTAGCGTTTGATCAACCCCCTGCTATAATAGAAATAGATGGCTATCCAGAGAACGAAAAAGAGGATGATATAGGCTGTCCTTTGGCGCACGAGTTTCTTGCGTCTTTTATCGATCAGATTTACTGAATTCTTCAGTTCTCTTTCGACGATTTCCAGCTCGTTCATCAAGGCGTCCATATTGGCTGTCTCAGAAAACGTAACAAGACGTTTTGATTTAATTTCAAAATCCCGCACATTGTAAGCATCAAACAGGATTTTTTGTTTTTCGGTTAAATAAGAGACTTCATGAATTTCTTTTGCTAGTTCGGCACAATAAAATTTTTTATAGGGATTGATGGCAGGGACTTCTCCCAGCTGTTTTATGCGCGCATCAATACCCCCGTCCAATTCAACTGTAATTTCAGCCAAAATCCTGTCCAAATCTGTGACGGTGCTATTGTTTTTTATCAGATCTTCACCGGACAGAGAAGATATGAAAAAAATCAAAAATCCGGCTGTTAGACAACTTGCAAAAATTCTGACAAGTGCCACCACATCGCGATTAATTGAAATCATAAAAGCTGACCCTTTCAAATCGATCGCAACCGCCGAATGCTGCTGCGAAAAACGATATCTCAATGTTTTCTAAATGGTCAAATTTACAATATAATTTAATCAAATCCTACAAGAAAATAGCTAAATTGTCAATATTTGGCATCCGGACCAAATTCGCTTGAAATCTTTGATCAGCAAAGAGTGACATCCATCAAGAAAATAAATTGGTGCGATATTCGTCTGTTAATTCATGCCTCAATAATCATCGTGGTCTTCGCTAGGGCGATGTTTCCGATAATTTCTGTTTTTTTAAATTTTGATGGATTTCGTCCAGATTGTTCGATTCGCCCATATATTGCTGAATCCACTCCTGAGGTCGTTCATATTGAGCGGCTAATGCCGCAATTGCCTGCTTATAGGTTTTATGCTTCGCTGTCGGACTCGACCAATATTTGTTGGCTCGCCGCGGGTTGTAAAAAAGCGTTTCAGATATCGGCTTTACAGGCACAGCTTTAGTTTCAGCCGGTACCGTAAGCTTAGCACGGGATAGGTTTCGATGAATCTCCTCGAGTTCGTTGGTTTCTCCCATTTGTTGCTTAACCCACTCCGGGCTGCGTCCATATTGCTTGGCCAGAGCACCGATGGCCGCATTAAATGTTTGATGCTTAGATGATGCGCTGGCCCAGTACTTTTGGGGTCTTCTCGGATTGTAGAATTCGATCCCCTTTGCATCGGATCCACCAGCGGGTGCAGCAGAAGGGGGAGGGGATTTATTCACCACTGTCGGTTTCTGCTGTGATACGGGTGGCTTGATCTCAGGGGGATGTTTTGCCGTTTGTGCATCTGGCTTTTTATTTTCAGTGGTTTTCGTTTGCGCTGGAGGCGATTCGGGTTGTTTTGTGGTTCTAATTTTCTGGATGCGTAAAACATCTTCCTTTTGATAAATTAATACCGTGCCTTCATATTCACATTTGACTTCCTGGTTTTCCATCCAGGCTTTTTCCTGGCAGACCGTTTTCATCCCATCTTTAAAATAGATAATATCGGCTTTTCCTGGATACGGCATCAGGATGATGAGGCAAATAGTGAAGGCCCATTTATGCACGTCTTATTTTCCTCCAATGTCGCAGCAGATACAGTTTGAGATATCCAACTTCGCAACTGGGTGTAGTATAATCTGGAAAATTTTGTAAAGGCAACAAAATTGTTGTCAGATATTCTAAGGGCTGGAATGGTGCGGGTGGGTTGTCGGGTGGAAATTTACCCCCTGTCGACCCCGGCAACCATATTTGATATTCGTCTGAAATATTTACCGCAATTTTTAATGTAGGTGATGATGGTACGGCAGTTTGCCTGTCTTTTAAATAAGATAAAGTTATTCAATGACGGGTTCAGCCGATGCGGTATCTTCTTTTAGGATGTCCTTTACGGCAGACAGCATTTCATCTCGATCGATGGGTTTTGTCAGTGTGCGCGTGGCGCCCAGTTTTTTAGCACCATCCAGATAGCCTTCAGGACGGTTCACACCGCCTCCGGACATGGCGATTATCTTTACTGCAGGAAACTCTTTTTTGAGTTCGATGATCATACCAATGCCGTCCTTATTGGGCATTATCAAATCAGTGATGATCAGATCAGCAGGGTTGTCGCGGTATTGCCTGATTCCTTCCATGCCGTCGGCAGCTTCCATAACTTCATATCCAACCCGTTCCAGCATTAATCGAAGCATCGATCGGATTTGGGATTCATCATCGATTATCAGTATGCGTGCCATTAAACTCGGCTCCTTTCTTGATCATATAAGCGCTGACAGATTTCTGACATTTTGAAACCACTGTCCCCATTAGATCATAACTTGGGCCGTCTTTCAATACCAAAAAGTGTTTGGCTCCTTTAAGTAATTGAAATTATATTTATTTTAATTGGAGGTCAGCGGAATAAAGAACAGCTGCCATCGCAATTTATCTTTGCTTTATGTGAAGCTTATGCTAAAATCTTCAAAAATAGATCATATGTTGAAATACCCCCAAAATTTAAGCATTTGCCAATGAGAATGGAGAACATGTATGCAGGTTTCAAAAAATGAGCCGGATGTTAACCCCAGGGGATCGGTTTCGATTTGCCCGCGGGGTGAAGTTTTTGAATTACCCCAGGAGAAAGACTTTCAAAAAGAAGCAAAGCATCTCCAGCGTATTGTTAACGAGCAGCGACTACAGGGAAAGGAAATTGTTGTGGTCATGGGAGTCGGTTTTGTCGGTGCTGTGATGGCCGGCGTTGTGGCCGACTCGGTTGATGCGGATGGCAATTCCAACAAGTTTGTTATCGGCATGCAACGTCCGTCGACCCGATCTTATTGGAAAATTCCCTATATCAATAAAGGCATCGCCCCCGTTGAAGCTGAGGACCCCGAAGTGGCGCCCTTGATCGAGCGCTGTGTTAATCAGAAAAAAACACTAATGGCGACCTTTACTTATGACGCTCTGAGTTTAGCTGATGTCGTTATTGTAGATGTGCAGTGCGACTATTTCAAAGAGACCTTTGGTGATGTGCGGCAGGGTCATGCCGACATTGCGGCCCTTGAAACCAGTCTAAAGATTATCGGCGAAAAGATCGGTCCTGAGTGCTTGGTTTTAATTGAGACCACCGTACCACCGGGCACCACTGAATATGTGGCCTATCCCATTATTAAAAAGGCATTTGAAAAAAGAGGATTGACCGAAAAAGAGCCTTTGCTGGCCCATTCGTTTGAGCGTGTCATGCCGGGTCGCAATTATGTGGCTTCAGTACGAGATTTTTGGCGGGTCTGCAGCGGTATTAATGACTCTGCCCGCAAACGCGTGCGCCAATTTTTATCGGAAATACTCAATATTGAGCAATATCCATTGACGGTGCTGGATCGTCCGATTGAAAGTGAAACTTGTAAAATCATAGAAAATTCCTTTCGCGCCACCTTGCTGGCTTTTTTAGATGAATGGAGTGTTTTTGCTGAACGAAACGGTGTGGATTTGATTAAAGTAATTGAGGCCATTAAAGTTAGACCCACCCATTCCAATATGATATTTCCCGGTCCGGGGATCGGCGGATATTGTTTGCCCAAAGACGGCGGGTTAGGAGTGTGGTCCTATCATACGTTATTGGGTTTTGAAGACAATGTCTTTAAAATCACACCAACCGCCATTGATATAAATGACACGCGCTCATTGCGTGTGCCCCAATTGGTTCGGGATGCGCTGCGCAACATGGGCAAAATCGTTGCCGCTTCAAAAGTTGTCTTGCTGGGCGCTTCCTATCGTGAAGGGGTCGGCGATACGCGTTACAGCGGTTCAGAGATCATTGTGCGTAAATTAGCTGAAATGGGCGCTGAAATCGCTGTCAGTGATCCCTATGTGCAGCGCTGGTGGGAGCTCGAAAAGCAAAATACATATCCCGCACCGGATCATTCAATGAGTCGTTTTTTCCGTAATCAGGACCGACTCAATGAAATCCAAATTGAAACGGATTTGGGGAAAGTTCTGCCTTTTGCTGATGCAGTCATTTTTGCTGTTCGCCACCTGGAGTACCTGGATTTGGACCCGGATGCGGTTGTTAAAATGATCGGCCGGCCCGCGGCCATTGTTGATTGTTTTGGTGTGCTGGATGATGCCAAGATTCGCCGCTATTTTGAATTGGGTTGAGAAGTCAAATGATTGGGGCGAGGGCACATTCAACGAATTAAAGAGGATGTCAGACAAAAAGGTAAAACCGGACGTTAGAGCGGCGGCTGGATGATACCGTCGCATGGGAACCCATACCAGATTGAGGCTGCCTATGACGCTTTCCAAAAAATCAAAGATACATCAGCTTCTTGACAAAGGGGTTCGTATCGCCAGCCCGGAAAGCATCGAAATCGGCAAAGACGTCGATATCAAAAACATATCTGCCAACGGGGTCGTCATTTATGCGGGCTCAAAGATTTTCGGCAGCTCAACGGTAATTTCCAGTGATACAAAAATCGGTCTGGAAACGCCGGCGACCGTTAAACATTGTCAGATCGGTCCTGAAGTTGAGCTGAAAGGCGGCTATTTTGAGGGCGCTGTTTTCCTTGCCAAAGCCAAAGCAGGCTCCGGGGCGCACGTGCGCAAAGCCAGTATTTTCGAAGAACAGGCCAGTATCGCCCATACAGTCGGCACCAAACACACAATTCTTTTTCCGTTTGTTACTCTGGGGAGTCTGATCAATTTCTGCGATTGTTTGATGGCCGGCGGAACCAGCCGTAAGAATCATAGCGAAGTGGGCAGCTCCTATATTCATTTCAACTTTACTCCCAACCAGGACAAGGCGACAGCATCTTTAATCGGGGATGTGCCCCGTGGGGTGTTGTTAAATCAAGCGCCCATTTTTTTGGGCGGGCAGGGCGGAATGGTAGGGCCGCGCCGGCTTTCCTTTGGAACGACGGTGGCTGCCGGCACCATCGTGCGCAAAGATGAACTCCGGCCCGGGCGCTTGATATTCGGTGGCTTGCCGCCGGAAGGCAACATGCCGTATCAGCCGGGTCGGTTTGGGAATCATCGTCGGGCGGTGATTAACAATATTGTATATATTGCCAACCTGATCGCCTTATATCAATGGTACGGCCATGTGCGCAGCCAATTTGTTTCTAAGAACTTTTCTGAGATGTTGTTGACCGGGCTCAAAGAAAAAATGAATTGGGCCATATCAGAACGTATTGATCGGCTCGAGGGTTTTTGTCACACCCTAAATGAGCAATCGGGCCAATCTGGCAACGCCCATGATTCACGGACGACTATGGCTGCGAAGCAACACCAGGAACTGCTTGCCAATGGACGCCAACTAAAGGATTTATTAGAGCAGTCCAAAACGGTAAATGGCGATGACGGCTGCCGGGATGGTTTTCTGGAAGCAATCCACAAGGGTATTCAGAAAAATGGTCCAGATTATATTCCGGTCATTCAGCAGTTGTTGCCATCCGAGGGCGATTCTGCAACTACTTGGCTTCAGGGAATTGTCGATCAAATCGTAAAGGGGGCCCTGGATATTATTCCCTCTTATAAATGAGTGATGGATAAGGAAATTTAACAGCGCGGTCGTACCATCAATTCTGAGCGGCTGCATCTTTTCGGGGGGGCAAGGATGACACTTTTCATCTAATAGACCGTTTCCAGCCTTCCAAGTCATTGAACATTAAAAACCTAAACTAATCCACAAATAGAGGTTTACGATGGGTAAACTCTTTGGCACCGATGGTATCCGAGGTGCCGCTAACGAATATCCATTAACCGCTGATGGTTGTTTTGGTATCGGACGCGCAGTGGCGTCTTTTTTTCATGTGCAGGACCGGCGCACCAAAATTATTATCGGAAAGGATACACGTGAGTCAGGTGCCATGATTGAGAGTGCATTGGCTGATGGCATTTGTTCCGTTGGTGCCGAAGCACACCTGGCCGGTATTTTGCCGACACCTGGGGTGGCCTGTCTGGTATCTTCAGGTGATGCCGCTGCGGGAATGGTGATCTCAGCTTCACATAATCCGTATCATGACAACGGCATCAAGTTATTTGATGCGGAGGGCTTTAAGCTTTCGGATGATAAGGAAGATCAGGTTGAACATCTGGTGCAATCTGAAAATGCTGCTGATCAAACCCGGCATGCCAGCGGTGAAATTAAACAAATGACAAATGCAGCCGAGCGCTATCTTGCTTTTCTGCGCAATGCCTTGTCGGACAGGACCCCATTTAACGGCATCAAGATTGTTTTAGATTGCTCAAACGGCGCTACCTATGCAGTGGCGCCCAAATTATTCCATGATCTGGGAGCAAGTGTTACAGCCATCAGCATTGATCCAGACGGTAAAAATATCAATGCCGATTGCGGCTCCGAGCATCCTGAAATCCTAATTGAAAAGGTCCTTGACCACAAAGCCGATATTGGGCTGGCATTTGACGGTGATGGCGATCGATTGGTTGCGGTCGATGATCAAGGCCAGGTGGTCAGCGGCGACCGGATTCTGGCGATTTGTGCCCGGTATCTAAAGCGCAAGGGATTGCTGCAGAATAATCTGGTGGTCAGCACAGTCATGAGCAATCTCGGATTGCGCCTGGCACTGAAAAATATGGGCATCGACCATATGATGACACCGGTGGGCGATCGTTATGTTCTGGAACAGATGCGCGCCAGCGCTGCGGTTATCGGGGGTGAAGATTCCGGTCACATGATATTTTTAGATCAGCATACCACCGGCGATGGCATGCTCTCAGCCATCCGGCTGATTGAGACCATAGGCGCTGAAAACAAAAGGCTTTCGGAATTGAGCCGGGTGATGACGGTATTGCCGCAGGTTTTATTAAACATCGACGTTCAGGATAAGCCCGAGCTTGAAAGTATACCGCAAATCATGGAAGCCATACACACGGTGGAGGCCCAGCTGGGGGAGCAGGGAAGGGTACTGGTGCGGTATTCCGGCACCCAGGCGCTCTGCCGGGTGATGGTTGAGGGTCCTGATAAGGAGGCTACGCAACGCTTCTGTCAACAGATTGCAGATGTCATTCGCGCCACGATTGCAACATAGAGAACCGTTCGGGAACAGCTACCAACTTACCCAGATTGTTTATAAATATCTGATATTTTTACTAATCTCTATGAACACCGAATATATGCAGAAGGAAAAGAAACAAATTGATGAAATTAACGTATAAGGAGAGCGCACCCAGTATCGCGCCTTTACGCACGGCACTTGCACCGACATCCGCCGGTTGTGAAACCGCCATGGCTTTAAGATTCTGTGTATCGTAAGCTGTTAGACCAATGAATATGAGGACACCGAGATAACTTACGATCATGCTGACCTGAGGGCTCCTAAACCATATATTCACAATTGACGCAATGATGATACCGATTAACCCCATAAAAAGAAATCCACCCATCGAGGTCAGGTCGCGCTTGGTTGTCCAACCATAAATGCTGCAGGCGACAAAAGTTGCTGAACAGATTAAAAATGTTGACGTTATGGAAGTGGCTGTATATGCAAAAAATATCGTGGAGAGCGCGAAGCCCATTAACCCGGAAAAAGTCAAAAACAGGACGGTTGCGGTTGATGCCCGTAATTTAGCGATCTTAGCCCGGATATAAATTCCAAGAATGAACCAAGCGATAATTGCCACAAGCGGCAGCATTGGAAAACGGATGATCAAATTCATTACTGCCGGAGTGTTGGCGACAGAATAAGCGACAAGACCGGTCAAAGCCAGCCCAATACCCATCCAGTTGTATACACTGCGGATAAAATCGTTTACACGGACCTGGACTTGGGTCTGATTTGTTGATATGGATTGCATTTATGTGCCTCCTGTAGATTTAGTTTACTGAAAACACATAATAACACATTAGTTGCAATTTTCAAGACGTGCCGCATCTTAAGAAAATGACACCTGATCAATTGTACCAAGAATTGTTAGACCTGGCCGAACGAATGCAAGTTACGGTTTCCGAACAGAATCTGAAAACATCCGGATTCAAGGTTAAAAGCGGATTTTGCAAAGTCAGGGGTCAGAATCTGTTTGTGATGGACAAACATAAATCCCTCAAGGAAAAGATTCGTATTTTAGCGGCACAATTGGCGGCAATACCCCATGATGACCTGTATATTGTGCCGGCGGTGCGGGAACTGCTGGAAAAGCATGCAGCCAAATGAGATTCTTCAGAAGGGCATTGTGGCCGTTTTCGGCAGGCAAAAGCCGCGAACTGGGCGGGTTCGATTAAAAGTTTACATAATATAACTTATCAGACGTTGAGAAAATAAGCTAAGTGAACCTCATATAGCGACATGAGCACGCAGATATAACAAAGATGGCACCCCAGACAGAAAATGAAAAAAACCAAGCGTTTGAGGATTTCAATGGCGTTGATGGTATCCGTAAGATTTATAAGGTTTCCGAACTAACGGCAGAAATTAAAGCACTGCTGGAAGAAACCTATCCTTTTATTTGGATTATTGGTGAAATTTCAAATTTCCGGCTACCATTATCCGGCCATTATTATTTTACGCTCAAAGATTCGGATGCGCAGATCAATGCTGTCATGTTTCGCGGCCAGCAAAAACAGCTTAAATTTGAGCCTGAAGACGGCATGCGAATTACCGGCATGGGACGTCTGAGTCTGTATGAACCTCGCGGCTCTTATCAGATTATCTTGGAATACATGGAGCCGTCGGGTGTTGGTGCCCTGCAAATCGCCTATGAAAAGCTAAAACGCCAACTGGCTCAAGAAGGCTTGTTTGATGATCAATTTAAGCAGCCCATACCGCTATTACCGCAAAAAATCGGGCTGATCACTTCACCAACGGGCGCGGCGGTTCACGATATATTGCATGTTATTGATCGACGTTTTCCGAATGTGGCCATTCAGATCCTACCGGTCAAGGTTCAAGGTGACGGTGCTGTGGATGAAATTGTGGCCGCCCTGGATCTGCTGGACGATCAAGCCGGATTTGATGTGGCCATTTTGGCGCGTGGCGGTGGATCTTTGGAGGATTTACAGGCATTTAACAGCGAGCCGGTCGCCAGAGCGGTCTTTGGCTGCCGCGTGCCGATTATATCTGCAGTCGGCCATGAAACTGACTACACCATTGCCGATTTTGTGGCTGATTTAAGAGCGCCAACGCCTTCTGCGGCAGCTGAGCTGGTTGTTCCGGTAAAAAATGAGTTGCACCAACTCGTCAAGGGCGTCTCTCTTGATTTGCAGTATCGCATACGCAATATTATCGAACGTCTGAAACTATCCCTGGTTGATGTGTCAAAGCACTTGACCGATCCCCGCAAAAGATCCCAGGATTGGCGTTTGCGCTTAGATGATCTCACATCGCGCCTAAACCGATGTATGCAATTTTTATTGGATCGCCATACAGAACAACTTCAATGGCGCCATGAGCGTCTGTTGTTTTACAATCCTGATACCCTTCTTAAAAACTTTAAAGTTATTATTGATCAATATTATTCTAAAATATTGGAATTATATAATAAAAAAATACAAAAAAGGATGGCCCAACTGCGAGAATCAAGCGCCCGGTTGAATGCATTAAGCCCCATCGCGATTCTAGCGCGCGGCTACAGCATTACGCGCACGGTTCCTGACTCTAAGATTGTACTTGACACGGAAACCGTAACACTCAATCAGGATCTCGAGGTGATCGTCTCAAAAGGCGCCCTCATTTGTAAGGTAAAGGAAAAATTAAAAAATGGCCCCCAAAACTTTTGAACAATCAATGAAACAGCTTGAGAAAATAGTCCAGGAGCTTGAAGACGGCGATCTGCCCCTGGAAAAAGCCATTAAGAAATTTGAAGAGGGCATTAAGCTGACCCGTTTTTGTTCCACCAAATTAGATGAAACCGAAAAGAAAGTTTCTGTTCTGTTGAAAAACGCTGAAGGTCAATTGGTGGCAAAACCATTTCAATCAGAGGACGAATCGCCCGATGAATAGCGATTATTGAAGATGTTTGACCTGCAAGCATACCTGAAGCACAAAAGCCAGTTGATTAATCAGGCGCTGGAAGCTGTCTTAAAATCGACAGACACCCCGGATCGCCTCCTGGAGGCCATGACGTATGCACTGATGGCCGAGGGAAAACGCATTCGACCGATATTGTGCCTGGCAGCAGCCGAAACGGTTGATGGGGATCCGCAAGATGTCATGCCGGCAGCCTGTGCGCTTGAGATGATCCACACCTATTCACTGATTCATGATGATTTGCCTGCAATGGACGATGACGATATGCGTCGGGGACAACCCACTTGTCACAAGGCTTTTGACGAAGCCACTGCTATCCTGGCTGGAGACGCCCTGCTGACCTTGGCTTTTCAAATGCTGTCATCCATTGCGATCAGCGACCCGCAGCAGGCCAACAAATGGTTGCGTGTGATTCGCTTTATTTCACACGCGGCGGGTTATTGCGGTATGATTCAAGGACAGATGCTGGACATGGCATCAGAAAAAAAACGCTTCAGCCTGGATGAACTGAAATCCATGCACCGCCTAAAGACCGGTGCCCTTATTGAAGCATCTGTCTGTTGCGGATCAGAGCTGGTTGGTGTAAATGATATTCAGATTAATTTGCTTAAGAAATATGCGCAAAATATTGGCCTTGCCTTTCAGGTAACAGATGATATTTTAAATGTCGAGGGCGATCCTGAGATTATGGGTAAGGCTGTTGGCACCGATGAGCAGCGACGTAAGACCACCTACCCTGCCCTCTTGGGTCTTGCGGAATCCAAAGACTTTGCTGCTCGATTGATCGACGATGCATTGGGCGCGTTGGAAAGCTTTGATCAAAAAGCCGATCCACTGCGCGCCATTGCGCGTTATATTCACGAAAGAAATCGTTAACTGCACAAAAATTGGAGAAAAATCTATTGAGTTTCTTAGAACAGATCAATACACCGGCAGACTTAAAAAAGCTGTCCCGCGATGAGTTGCCGGTATTGGCAGAAGAAATTCGCATGGCCATTGTTGAAGTGGTATCCAAAACCGGTGGTCACCTGGCACCCTCTCTGGGAGCGGTTGAATTGGCCATTGCGATTCATTATGTTTTTGATACTCCCCGGGAAAAAGTTATCTGGGACGTGGGCCACCAAGCCTATGCCCACAAACTGCTCACCGGCCGCAGGGAGCAATTTAATACCCTGCGGCAGTTCAATGGCATATCCGGTTTTACCCGCAGCAGTGAAAGTCCTTACGATGCCTTTAGCACAGGTCACAGTAGCACCTCGATATCTGCCAGTCTTGGCATTGCCTGCGCCAAAGATCTTAAGGAGGAAGATGCCAAAATCATTGCTGTCATCGGCGACGGTTCGATGACAGCTGGCATTGCTTATGAAGGACTCAATCAGGCCGGAGACACACTGAAAGATAAAAACCTGCTAGTCATTCTCAATGACAATGAAATGTCGATCTCACCCAATGTCGGCGCCTTGTCTTCTTTTTTAAGTCGCAAATTCTCCGGTAAAAAAGTACGAGAGCTGCGCAAAGAGCTAGGAGATTTTTTAAAATCATTGCCTAAATTTGGTGACGACATTTACAAGGTTGCCAAAAAAACCGAAGATAGCCTGAAAGCCTTCGTGACACCGGGGATGTTGTTTGAAGCTTTTAATTTCGAATATTTCGGCCCGATCAACGGACACAAATTAAATCATTTAATCGATATTTTGCAAAATGTTAAAGCCCTCAAAGAACCGGTGCTTTTGCATGTTTCCACCCAAAAAGGCAAAGGATATCCACCTGCTGAAAAAAATCCGGTTTACTTTCACGGATGCACCCGCTTTGATGTTGATACCGGCAACTGTTTGGATGCCGCCAGCCCACATCCGTCCTATACAAAGATATTTGGCGATACCATGCTTCAACTGGCTGAATCCGATTCAACGATCAATGCCGTTACAGCTGCGATGCCCGAGGGTACCGGTCTGGCTGAGTTTTCAAAACAATTCCCGGAACGCTTTTTTGATGTTGGTATCGCCGAACAGCACGGTGTCACCTTTGCTGCCGGCTTGGCCACAGAGGGATTAAAACCGGTAGTGGCCATTTACTCAACTTTTTTACAGCGGGCCTATGATCAAATTGTGCACGATGTCTGTCTGGAATCGTTGCCGGTTGTTTTTGCCATTGATCGCGGTGGTATCGTGGGGGAAGATGGCCCCACACATCATGGTCTGTTTGATTTTTGTTATCTTCGAAATTTACCCAATATGTTGGTTATGGCGCCAAAAGACGAAAATGAGCTGCGGCGAATGTTGTTGACCGCGTTTGAATATAATGGACCGGCTGCGGTGCGATATCCACGAGGTAGCGGTATCGGCACCATCCTTGAAAATCCCATTCGACCGCTGGACATTGGAAAAGGTGAGGTCCTCAAACAAGGCGATGATATTTTGATCCTGGCAATTGGCCGCTCCGTTTGCGAGGCATTGGATGCTGAGGCTGAATTAGCCCAGCAGGGGATATCAGCAACAATCGTCAATTGTCGATTTGTTAAACCTTTGGACATCGATCTGATCAGTGCCTGGGCAAAAAAGATTCCGCGCATTATTACCGTTGAGGAAAATATTCGCCAGGGCGGATTCGGCAGTGCGGTATTGGAGGCGTTGAATGATACCGGGGTCAGCGGCTTTCGGCTTGAGCGCATCGGTATAGAGGATACCTTTGTCGAACACGGCCCCCAATCGGTGCTGCGATCAAAATACGGTGTTGATGCCAAGGCCATTGTCAAGAGTGCCAAAAACTTACTGCCCGCTAATGCCGATCAGGACGCAAAATGGCCGAATCGCCAGGCCGTTTAACTTTTGGTCTGAAAATTCAGTGATTGGATATTGCACTTCAAAAGTCGTATATCTGTAACGATCTACTGCAAATTCCCATCAGGATCTCGTGTCTGCAAAAAAACACCGACTGGATGTCATCCTTGTTGAAAAAGGCCATTTGAGAAGTCGTCAACGTGCCCGGGCCATGATCATGGCGGGCAAGGTTTTTGTCAATGGTCAACGCGTGGACAAACCCGGTTTTCAAGTGTCAGTCAATGATGCAATTGAATGTAAAGCGGATGATTCGCCGTATGTCAGTCGGGGGGGACTTAAACTTGAAGCTGCATTGCAACACTTTGCGCTGGATGTGACAGATACGATCTGCATAGATGTGGGCGCATCCACCGGTGGTTTTACCGATTGTCTTTTGCAACATGGCGCCAAACGCGTGTACGCAGTCGATGTGGGTTATGGGCAGCTGGCCTGGAAAATTCGCAACGATCCGCGTGTGATTGCCATCGAACGAACCAATGTGCGTCATCTGACTGAGGATGCCATTCCAGAGCAGGCCGGTTTGATTACCATCGATGTTTCTTTTATATCGCTCAAAATTGTGGTACCGGCCGTCAGCCCTTTTATGCGATCAAATGCAATGATTCTGGCCTTGATCAAACCACAGTTTGAAGTTGGCAAAGGCCAAGTCGGCAAGGGCGGTGTGGTGCGGGATCCACAACAACATCTCCAGGTCATCGAGGCGTTGACTGATTTTTTCAAATCCCAACAATTGCGGCCGCGGGCGGCGTATCCTTCCCCCCTACTCGGACCTAAAGGCAATCGTGAATTTTTCATGTTGCTAAAACCGGATATTAATGAATAAAAATATGATAAGGTCGAACCATGAGTCTGAACTTGACCGTTGCCAAGTTATACCCCAAATGCGATCGGATGTCTGATTTGACCTTTCAAATTATTTTGAGCTTGATTTTTTCGAATATAAAAGATACTGAATCACGTTTAAAAATTTATTTGTCATAAACCAACCGAAAGAGGTATCGTAATGAGCGAAAAGGTGGAGCGTATTAGGAACATCGCACTGATAGGTCATGGGGGTGCCGGTAAAACATCGCTTGCAGAGGCATTGCTGTTTGATGCCGGTGTGACAAAACGATTGGGTAGCGTTGATGATGGAAATAGCGCCATGGATTTTGAGCCTGAAGAGCTCAAGCGCAGATCAAGTATCAGCAGCGGCTTTCATCAATTTAGTTGGAAAAATCATACCGTAAATCTAATTGATACCCCTGGCGACCAGAATTTTTTCTCCGACACCAAAAGCTGCATGCAGGCGGCGGATGGTGTGATCGTCGTCATTGATGCGGTTGACGGGGTCAAGGTTCAAACCGAACTGGCCTGGGAATTTGCCAATGAATTTAATTTGCCGTGTGTTATTTTCATCAATCGATTGGACCGCGAGCGGGCTGATTTTAACCGAACTTTTGAAGATGCCAAAGAATGCTTCCAACCCAAACCGATTATTCTTCAACTGCCCATTGGTGCGGAAGCGGAATTTAAAGGTGTGGTTGACCTGATTCGCAACCAAGCTTTTGTTTATGGCGGCGACGGTAAGGGTAAAAAAGAAGATATACCGGCGGATATGCAAGACTTGGTCGAAAGTGAGAGAGAGGCGCTAATCGAAAATATTGCCGAAGCCGATGATGCCTTGATCGAAAAATATCTTGAGGGCGAAGATCTATCCGATGATGAACTCAATACGGCTCTGCGATATGGTACGCTGTCGCAGACATTCGTGCCGGTGATCTGCGGGTCTGCAACCAAAAATATCGGTATCGATCTCTTAATGGATTTCATGGTGACGAGCATGCCATCACCGGTGGACCGTGGTGCGTTAAATGGAGTTGACCCGGACAGTGGCGGTGAAATTGAAAGAGCACCTGATGAAAATGCGCCATTTTCAGCCTATGTCGTTAAGACGCTTGCAGATCCCTACGCCGGTCGATTGACCATTTTCCGAGTGATTTCCGGCACGCTGGGCGGAGATGGCACTTTTTACAATCCAAATAAAGACAGCAAGGAACGGTTCACACAGCTCCTTTCCATTACCGGCAAAGAGCAAAAGCCGGCTAGCGAAGCGTGTCCCGGCGCCATAGCGGCAGTAGCCAAATTAAAAGAGACCGCCACCGGCGATACGCTTTGTGATGCCAGTGATAAGATTCAGTATGCCTGTTCAGAGCCGCTTCCCAGCCTGATCTCTTTTGCCATGACGGCAAAATCTAAAGGCGAGGAAGATAAAATTTTCATTTCATTGACCAAACTTTTAGAAGAAGATCCCTCTCTCAAACTGGAACGGGTGGCGGAAACCAAAGAGATATTGCTTTCCGGTTTGGGGCAAATCCATATCGAAACCGTGCTCGAAAAACTAAAGCGGAAATTTAGCGTTGAAGCGCTACTGAATACGCCCAAGGTGCCCTACCGGGAAACCATAAAAGGCAAAGCCCGTGTGCAAGGCAAACATAAAAAACAGACCGGCGGGCATGGTCAGTATGGTGACTGCTGGATTCAAATTGAAGCCTTACCCCGTGGTGAAGGTTTTGAATTTGTCGATGCGATTGTAGGAGGCGTAATACCGAAAACGTATATTCCGGCTGTGGAAAAGGGCGTTGTCGAGGCCAGTCAGAAAGGGGTCCTGGCAGGTTTTCCAACGGTGGATTTTAAGATCACCCTGGACGACGGATCTTACCACCAAGTGGATTCTTCCGAGATGGCATTTAAGATTGCCGGTTCATTGGCCTTTAAAAAAGCGGTGGAGAGCGCCAATCCAACACTACTCGAACCCATCATGAAAGTGCAGGTGATCACCCCTGAAGATTTTATGGGCGATATCATGGGCGATCTCAACGGACGCCGCGGCAAAGTCCTGGGTATGGACAACGCCGGGAAAAATCAGGTGATCAATGCACAGGTACCCATGGCGGAATTCTTAAGCTATGCTTCAGACTTACGCTCGATGACCGGTGGACGGGGCATGTTTACAATGGAATTTTCGCACTATGATGAAGTTCCCGCTCAGATTGCTGAAAAAATAATTGAAGAGGCCAAACGGGCTAAAGAGTAGGATCATCCTGTTTGTGTTCAGGTGTTCCGCCGCAGGCGGAACACCTGAAACCTACTTTGGTATTGTGAACACCGGCATACACCGCCCGGCCGGCGCATACCCCTCCCAATAGGCATCCCATTTTTTTTCAAAGATAATTCGATTTTTTGATTTGATACGCTGACCTGACGAGCAGGTAGGTAGGTGAAAGCGACGGGATCGTTTGTTGCCAAAATAAGTGGCTTTTTGCTCTCGCCAGTTTTGCCAGACACCTCTTTTGGCCGACATCGCTGATCGCTGCGCAGCGAGCAAAGTGTCTTGATACTTTACATTCGGCCGGATATACAGCAGATAAGCGTATCCCTGTGAAAGCATTTCGGCGTTGACAAAAGTGCCGTCCTTCAGAAAAACATAAGCGAGCTGTCTTTTAAAACGATCGTTGGGTTCGACGCCGCGTTCGAGACGCACTTTTTTTTGCTTTACCAACCGCGAATTGAAGCGTTTGGCTTCTTCACCGTAAGGCTCAGCGAGATGATCGGCACGCGCCAATTCAGGCGCATTAATACCGATGTAGCGCACCTTCGTTCCGTCAGCCAAAACAATCGTATCACCGTCAACAACCCATTTTACCCGCAGGTCACCGTCGGCGGTACACGCCGTTTCCATCAACAATACAAGCAGGCATATCAATGTCAGCCGCATACAGGGTCTCATCATTTTGATCGCTGGCCTCTGGCTTACATAAAAGGTTTCAGGTGTCGGGTTTCAGGTGTCAGTAATCAGATGACAGTCAACAAGGGTGTTTTAAGGCCCTTGGGTTTAAATCAAACCCCGCAAGATGTCGTATTCTAATGTGACATCAATGCCCTGGCACCTGACACCTGAAACCCTGTTATGCTATAACACGGATAACTGGCCCAACACTTACCCACCGGCTTTGAGATTGCACAGGCGCACGGCACTGTTGTCCAGCATATTCGGCAGACCGCCGACATCACCGGGTATAAAACCCAATGCCTTTTGCCAGACCTCATCATCCTCCATGCACAGATAGACGGCAACATCCGGCGCGTAGTCGCGAATGCATGTGATTATTTCGCGATACAGATCAATTCGCAAGGGTTTGAAGTAGCGCATTTTTCCATCAGTACCTTTGACGAACTCGGCATACACGATTTTTGAATCCGGAAAGCGTTGTTGAATGACCGGCTTTACCGACGGGACAAATCTGAGGCTTCCTAGGCTGATCCACACAATGTTTTCAGCAGATATCTGAGAAAAGATCCGTTCGATGACCTGGGTATACGCTGTTTCACAGCCGTCGTATAGAATCAGGGGGTCAAAATGAAATGCCAAAGGATATCCCCATTTTTCACATCTGGCAGCTGCTTTCAGTCTGGCGGCAAGCGATGTGGTGCCGCGCTCTTCGGAACGAATAATTTGAGGGGTATTTAAAGACCAGGCGGCAATGGTTTTACGCTGATGGTCAAGATCCTGTAATTGTTCGATCGCAGTGGTTTTGGTTTTAAGTTCAAGAACTGCATGCTCTTGTTTGGCAAAACGTTCAATCAGCAATTTTGTGACGTCGGTCCACAGTGACCAGATTAAACTATCGGTAAATTCACCGGTACCGATGCGCAGCAGCCTTTTTTGAGCCAAAATTTTATCCAATTCGGCCAGCAGATCTTCATGATTAACAAAATACTCCAAGATCGGCGGGTGAAAATACGTCTGCAAAATACAATAAGAACAATCCATATGACAGAAAGTGCCAATATGCAAAATTTGGTAATCACAGCAGATGTAATCACGCGTTCCGGGACACGGTTTAAAAAAGGCGCCTTGATTGCGGCTCAAATAGAGGATTTCTTTTCCGCTTTGTATTGGGTCCGGCGCAGATGCAACCGCCGCATGCACCTGTCGTGCGTTTTGAACGATTTCAACAGGCGCCTTCAAGCGGGCTTGGATAGAGCGTGTCAGAGGATGGTCGCTCACTTGCTGGTCAATAAATAGTTTTGATATTCGCATGCGGTTTAGCGCTTTAGAATTTTACCCAGCGCGGGTTGCTCGAGTATTTTATCAATTCTTCTTTGAAGATCGCTGAGATCTTGTTGATTTTTAAAACGCAGGGTCATGGTATATTCGGTGCCTTCAAAATCTCTTGGCGGCAACAACTGGATGTGCTTGCCAAGTTTAAGTTGACTCATCTGTTTTTGAAAATTTGCCTGGGCTTCAGTGATGGTCGGATATCTTCTCTTTCGCAAATAAGATCGGATGCCCTGACGTTGAACGGCGGGGTCCAAGTCCGTGTTTTGAAGTAAATCCTGTAATGGCTTCTCAGCGATCAGCTGCTGAATGGGAATATCTTCACGGCTGGCAATTTCGCTCATTAGCAACAGCAATTCTCTTTGTCTGTTCAATCCGATTTTGAGCTGTTGAAAAAGTTCGACCAGGTCGCCTGAAACCGCCGAATCCAATTTGCCCAGTTCCAGAGCCATCGACAGGTTGATGGTATCGTTCAGGATACCGCTCTGGATCGGGAGCGGCAGGCGGCAAACTTGCTGAATTTTTGATGACGCAACAGAACTGGTAGGCAAGCCCAGAGATGATAAGGCTTTTTTTAATTGCTGTTGATTCGGGCATACATCAATCAGCAGATTTATTGCCCTGGACGTTTCGACCAGATTTAAAGGGCGCTGGAGGGCATTGTCGGCAATGGCCAGTTGGGCGACGATAAACCGATCGGCGCTGGCGTTGAGAATACTGGCGGTCATCGATTGCCATCCGAGTTGCCGGCATGCTGCGATTCGGCGGAAACCGCAAACAATGGCGTAACCGGACGGTGTTTCAATTAACCAAGGCGGATGCAGTAACCCAAGCTTCCCAATCGTGGCCAGCAGGTCGTTGAAACCTATGCGAGTTGTGATGCGATAGGTTTCATCCTCTGTATTAATCTTGCTAAGTGAAATCGAAGCGATTTGCTTCACCAGATCCGGCAAAATAGCTTCAGGTCTGTGTGGATCCTCAGAGGCTTTAGAGCCCATGACTGCTGCCGGTCAACTGCTGTAAGGCATCTAAATATTTTTGCCGCGTTTGCGCCACAACCGTTTCGGGCAGAGAGGGACCGGGCGCTTTTTTATCCCAGTCTAATGTATTCAGATAGTCCCGCACATATTGTTTATCATAGCTTTTTTGAGCTCCTCCCGGGCTGTAGCTCTCTTTTGGCCAGAATCGCGATGAATCCGGTGTTAATATTTCATCGATCAGAATGATCTCATCATCGATCTGTCCAAATTCAAATTTTGTGTCCGCAATAATGATACCGCGCTCATCGGCCAAGTCAGCGCCTTTTTGATAAATAGCCAGACTCAGGGCCCTGATTTTTTCAGCCTGGGTTTGACCGATAATACGGGCGGCTTCGTTAAAATCGATATTGATGTCATGTTCGCCAAGCTCGGCTTTGGTCGATGGCGTAAAAATGGGCTCTGGCAATTGTTGGGATTCCTTCAATCCCTCCGGCAATTGAATGCCGCAAACAGCGCCGGTGTTACCGTACTCTTTCCAGCCGGATCCTGAAATATAACCGCGCACGATACATTCAATGGGCAGTGGCTGAGCCTTTTTGACCAGCATGCTGCGACCCTTTAAAACATCTGCATACGGCTGGCAGACCGACGGATACTGATCGACGTCTTTGGCAATTACATGGTTTTCAACTAGCGGTTGCATAATATCAAACCAGAAAAATGAAATCTGTGTCAAAATAGTGCCCTTGTCGGGAACCGGATCTGGCATGACCACATCAAATGCCGATATGCGGTCTGTGGCCACCATTAGCAGATACTCATCCAAATCGTAAACGTCCCGGACCTTGCCGCGTTTGAGTAAATTTAATTCTGGAAATTCGGTTTGACTGACAGGTTTCATCATAGTTTTCACTCCTCTGTCCCAAAATGTTTAATAAGGTATGTTGCGCCCAGAACCTAAATTTTTTAGCACGTTGCTATAAACCCATTCTGTCTGGGGCATCCAAGCGGCTTCAGGAGCACCGCCAGAAAGCATCATTCTTTAAAATAGAATCAAGTCGAGACGCATCAGAATCATCGCCTCTGATAGGGTTTTAGCGATCGATGGAACAAACACGCCGCTTGTCTGATTTTTGCGTAAAAGGGTACACACAACCGCAGCGTTGAAGTATTTATATGGGGTATTCTGGGATGAAGGTCAAGGGGCTGGGAGCAATTTCGTTAATTTTTTTAAGGTCCCCCTATGACTTTTTGACTTTAAAAGCGGTAATAAATTGTTTGAGGACGGCACGCGTCTTGTCATTAATCTGCAGAAATTCTATCCCGACTTCATATTTATTGTCATCATTGGTACGGCTATGCACCGGGCGACCGGAGATCTCAATCAGTTCCTCCTCCAATCCAAGCGTCAGCTTGATGGTATGCTTTTCATCTATCGGGTAGTGGGTTTCCAGCAACATACCGGATTCCGACACATTAAGTGTCCGTCCCATTCCCTGCTTGACAATTTGATTGTTTTCATCCAGGCAGAAATAAGAAAGATTCAGGGAGTCGATTCGAGCGTGTTTTCTTTTTTCTTGTGTGGCCATAATTCTCACTTGTGGGTTATATGTTTTCAGTTAATGGATATTGTATGTTACGAATTCTCCTTTTGAAAGTCGCAGGTGACCAGTGTGCTAACCGATACAGAAGTTGCGAGATGTTCAATAATATTTTTCAGTGTTGACGATAATCCTTGATGTTCAGATTCCAGTTTCTTTGAATCAACGGCCCCTAATTTCAGGTTGTCCGATGAAAATACAGCTGCAGAATAGGGCTCATGGCCCATGTCCAAAAACGGTATGCGTCCGAAAAAATCTCCCTTCTTCAGCTTTGCAAGCGGCACATATCCATTATCAATTTGGCGCGCAATAACCACTTCCCCGTCTTTAATGCTAAATAAACGGTCTTCATCCTGGCCCTGTTTAATCAGCTGTTTTTTGCCCTTGATATAGCTTTCAGGGTTGTGCTCATTATTTTTTATATTGACAGCCATTTCAACCACCTGTTTCAGACGGGAATCTACGCTGTTTAGTATGTTCTTAAAATCAGTCGATACATTGGCCAGTTCGTTGGCCAGCAATTGTGAATCTAACATACCCAACTGCACGTTGCCCACTGCTTTGACGGTTGCCGTGCGCACCCTGCCGCCGGAAATCAGGGCAGCTACGCTCCCTAAAAAAGCACCATCTCCGATTCTCAATATGTCAATCGAACCGTTTTTCGCCGTTTTGCTGATTTCTGCCATTCCCTCTAAAATGACCCATATCCAGTCACCATGGTTTCCCTCCTGGACAATCTCATCTCCATCATAAAATCCCTCTTCATCCACGACATAGGAATAATCAACCAGGGGCCCTTTGATGAGGGGAACTTTGCCGGACACAGTCGTTTTTGTATCCTCGGTTTGGGCAGTAGTCGTCGGGCCGATTTTTTCGATTTTGCCCTCATCCAGCAAGCGCAGCCCATCCAGGATAATTTCCATCCGGCTTTTTGTGATGGTCTTTTGACAGTTGGGTTCCTCTTGAACAAATTCAAATTCACCCTCAGTCCAGCCGAACAACGAAAAGATCGCATCCAAACCTAACAAAGACCCGTTGGCAGCATCTATCGGATTTCCCTTGTCCAGATATACCAGTCCGGCCTCCGATTTAAAACTGCTTTTAATACGCAGCACACCGGAGCTGCCGTTGCTGCCGAGCAGGTTTAGCAATTCACCTAAATTTAAAAAATCCAGGCTTCCTGATAACGACACAGAATTATTCATATTCAAGTGGTCTAGTTCGTAATGCGGGACAACAGACGCGGATCTTCTGTTATCTGTTGAATTGTATCATAAAAACGCCTTGTGTAGAAAAATAAAACATATATCTGGGGTTAAAAATATTAAAACACGAATAAATTTCGTGTTTTATTAATAGGTTACATAACAGATCAATTTTTTGCGGCCATTGAGAATGCGATGATCAATATGCGGCTAACTCAGTTCGCTTTGCACGGATTGCATGACTAGTTTCATGCAGGCATGCAATGTTTTACCGACACCATCCCCCTTTAGGGCACTGCCCGGAAAAGCGGGCACTTTCAATTGACGATTGAGATCATGCTGCATTTTCTTCAAATCCATAATCGAAATATTTTCACCAGTAAGATCTCTTTTGTTAAACTGCATAACCAGCGGCACTTTAAAAATGCTAACACCATAATCTTGGAGGTTGGCTTGCAGATCTTTCAGCGATAACATATTTTTTTCACGCCTGACTTCAAGGGAATCGGCTACAAAAATAACCCCGTCAGCGCCCCTTAGGACCAGCTTGCGTGTAGAACTGTATCGCACCTGTCCCGGAACGGTATAAAGCTGGACACGCAGGTCGCAACCTCTTACTTTGCCCAAGTTTAGTGGTAAAAAATCAAAAAACAAGGTGCGATCACCATCGGTGTTGATGGAAACCATTTCCCCCATGACTTGTTTTTTGAAGCTCTTGTGGATATATTCCAGATTGGTGGTTTTACCGCATCGTCCTGGTCCATAGTAGACGATTTTGCATTCAATTTGTCTCTTTTTTAGATTAACAACAGCCATAAACGCTTTCTTAAAAATATCGATTTTCTCTGATGCTACTATCGGAGCAGAATCGCATTTTCTTTAGAAATAAACTATTTAGCCAAATCCAAATCCCAGTTGGAATTCGGTTGGCACCGGAATCATATGCTTCTCCTATCAATGGCTATTTTGTCAACCCAAAAAAGCCCAAAACTGCTTTAAGTAGTAATAATTTATCCTATTTTTGTGCTTTCTGTCAACAATTGTGAAGTGATAAATCTATTGACAACCAACAGATTTATGTTGCAACATCTTTTTCTTTAACAAATTCGGCAAAAAGCACGTCTTAACATTTTTAGCCAATACCAACTGCAGTCGGATGGAAGGAGGTCCAAATGGATAAAAAAGTAACCGTTATCGGGGCTGGACACGTCGGTGCCACAGCCGCCCAGCGACTGGCGGAGAAAGAGCTCTGCGATGTGGTTCTAATTGATATTGTCGAAGGCGTTCCCCAGGGAAAATCACTGGATTTGACTGAAGCAGCTCCTATTGAGAAACATGATGCCCATTTGACCGGCGCCAATTCGTATGAAGATTCCGCTGATTCAGATATTGTTATCATTACAGCCGGCATTCCCCGAAAACCGGGAATGAGTCGTGATGACCTGATCAGCACCAATGCCGGGATCGTCAAAACCGTTACTGAACAGGTTACCGCCGCGTCGCCGAATACCATCCTCATTATTGTCAGCAATCCATTGGATGCCATGTGCCACGTAGCCCATCAGACGAGTGGTTTTCCCAAAGAGCGCGTTATCGGAATGGCAGGGGTTTTGGATTCTGCCCGTTTTCGTGCATTTATTGCCATGGAGCTCAATGTCTCGGTTGAGAATACCCATGCGTTTGTTTTAGGCGGTCACGGTGATACAATGGTGCCTTTACCGCGATACTCCACTGTTGCCGGAATTCCAATTACCGAGTTAATGGCGCAAGACCGCATTGATGCGCTAGTGGACCGCACGCGCAACGGAGGCGCTGAAATTGTTGGCTTGTTAAAAACCGGCAGTGCCTACTATGCACCGGCTTCTGCCGCGGTTGAAATGGCCGAATCCATTCTAAAAGACAAAAAGAAAATTTTGCCATGCGCCGTTTATCTTGAGGGCCAATATGGCATCAAAGACCTGTTTATCGGGGTCCCCGTTAAACTGGGATCCAAAGGCGCAGAAGAGGTCATTGAGATCACCTTAACCGATTCGGAAAAAGCCGCTTTGCAACATTCAGCAGATGCGGTCCAGGAGCTGAAGGATATCCTCAGCAAGCTGGATTACTAGCACGCACAAGGTTTCAGGTTTCGGGTGTCAGGTGTCAGTCCTTCTAATCTTCCCTGAAACCTGACACCTGAACCGCCAACGGCGGAACTATAGAGCCTGACACCTATCCAGATTTGAGCTTGAAGTATTGCTGGATCGCTTCAGCGGTTGAAGAAGGGATTCCGGGAAGCGCATTGAGTTGATCGATGCCGGCTTCCCGGATTTTTTTTATACTTTTGAAGTGCTTCAGCAAAATGGCTTTTCTCTTTTTGCCGACACCTGGAATGGAATCGAGTTCTGAATGTAAAGCAGCTTTAGTCCTGCTTCTGCGGTGAAAGGAAATAGCAAAGCGATGCGCCTCGTCTCTGATACGCTGTAAGAAAAGAAGTAAATCTGTATCTTTGCCAATGGCGATGGGGTTGGTGCGACCCGGTTTAAATATCTTATCCTGTGTTTGACCTTTTTTTTCATCTTTTTTAGCGATCGCAATTACCTCGAACTGGTCTTCGAGATTCAGTTCCTTAATAACTTCCAGTGCAACGCTCAACTGCCCCCTGCCCCCGTCCACCATCAGCAGATCCGGACGCATCTCAGATGGGCGCTGTGAATTCAATTTTCCTAGTCGCCGCCCTAAAACTTCAACCATGTAGGCATAGTCATCCTGCATGGGAACCGCTTTAATCTTAAATTTGCGGTAGGCGGATTTTTGAGGTTTGCCTTTTTCAAAAACCACCATGCTGGCAACCGGCTGGCGTCCGGAAATATTGGAATTGTCAAAACACTCGATACGTAAGGGCAGACGGGACAACTTAAGCTTTGTTTGCAGGCGCTGCAGCAGTTCCATTTCACTTCTGCGGGCAGCTAACAAGCCTTTGAGCTCATTTTCGGCATTGCGCATGGCCATCGCCAGCAGTTTGGCTTTCTCCCCTCTTTTGGGATTTAGGATTTTTACTTTCTTGTTCTTTACGGATTTAAACCATGCTTCAATTAGCCGGGCATCCTGCATTTCCAGTGAGACCAGGATTTCTGCCGGCAGCAAACGGGTTTTATCATAATATTGCCGGATAAACATGCCCATGGCTTCGGCATCAGTTGAGATGGTTTCTTCAAAGCTGAAATGGCGTGTCCCTTTTAGAAATCCGCCGACAACATTGAACACCATCACCAGTGTATGACCGTCTGATCGCACAATCGCAAAAACATCTCTATCTTCAAAATCGGTGGTGACCGCAATTTGCTTTTCAATCGTGCGCTGCAGTGAAAATATTTTGTCCCTGAGGCGTGCCGCTTTTTCAAACTCCTGGACGCGGGCAGCGGTGTCCATTTGCTTTTTGATTCTGGCGATCAAATCTTTGGTGCGACCATTAAGAAACATAATGGCCTCATTGACCTGTTCCCGGTAGACGCGGGGGTCGACATCCAGACAGCATGGCGCCAGACAACCTTCCATTTGACAATGCAGGCAGGGTCGTGTCCGGGTTTTAAAATCCTTGGCACGGCATTTTCGCAGCTTAAAGGTTTTGTTGATGGTTTTAAGGGTCTCGCGAACAGCATGGGCGGAAGCAAACGGTCCAAAATAGCTGGCATCATCCTGCCCGATTTTACGCACAATGGTGAAACTGGGATAGTCTTCCTTTAAATCCAGTCGCAAAGAGGGATAGCGTTTGTCGTCCTTGAGCACCACGTTGTATCGAGGCCGGTGGCGCTTGATCAAATTGGATTCCAAAATTAAGGCCTCTTTCTCATTGCCGGTAAGGATGGTCTCAATATCAGCAACTTTTTTGACCAGCACCCCGGTTTTCATATCAATAGGGCCTTTGTTCTTAAAATAGGCTGCCAGGCGCTTTCTCAGGTCACGTGCTTTGCCGATGTAGATAATGGCTCCTTGGTTATCTTTCAGCAAATACACACCGGGTTCATGAGCGGTGCGGGCAAGTTTGTCCATCAGCTCAGGTGGTGATTCATATGGTGATGTTTGATTTTTCATTTTCCAAAACTGAAGCTAAAGTGTCTTAAATGCCTTTGATTTTAAAACGGAATGAATCCAATTTGCTGTTACACATCGCCCAAACACGCCCAGCGGGAAAATAGGAGGCATACATCATGGGTTCTGGCGGCTTTGTAGTGTTTGAGATGGCATCAACCTTAAATTCATTTTAGGCAGTTTAGAGTGCATTTTTTTAGCCGGGTGCTCTCAAATCTCAAGGATCACCAATTTTTTCAATCTTTGGATCTGGTCGCGCAATGCCGCGGCCCTTTCAAATTCCAGTTCCTGAGCCGCTGCGCGCATTTTACTTTCTAGAGATTCAATGACGGCATCAATATCATCCAAAGACTTATACTCCGTGACCTCGTCTGCTACCTCATATTTGGGGATTGTCTCAGCTTCTTTGGCGAAATCGAAAATCTGAGTCACCTCCTTGCGAATGGTTTGCGGCGTGATGTGATGTCGTTTGTTGTAAGCATGCTGTATTTTCCTTCGGCGCTGGGTTTCGTCCATGGCCTGGCGCATGGAGTTTGTGACCGTATCCGCATATAAAATCACCGCTCCTTCAGCATTTCGGGCAGCTCGGCCGAAAGTTTGAATCAATGATCGATTTGATCGCAAAAATCCTTCCTTGTCGGCATCTAAGATAGCCACCAGCGACACCTCAGGTATGTCTAAACCTTCGCGCAACAGATTAATACCCACCAAAACATCAAATTTGCCCAGTCGCAGTTCTTGAATAATATCCATGCGTTCAAGCGTGTTGATGTCTGAATGCAAATAACGAACACGAACGCCCAGGTCAGAATAATATTCGGTTAGGTCTTCCGCCATTCGTTTGGTCAAGGTCGTGACCAGAACCCTTTCATCATGTTTTTGACGGATTAAGATTTCTTCATAAAGATCATCTACCTGGTTTTGAGCGCTGCGAACCATCACTTCCGGATCGATCAGTCCGGTCGGGCGAACGATCAATTCAATCACTGCATCTTTGGCGTGCGTGAGCTCATATTCCGCCGGCGTAGCTGAAACGTATACCACCTGCGACATCCGTTGTCGCGATTCTTCAAATTTGAGCGGTCGGTTGTCCAGCGCTGACGGCAGTCGAAAACCATATTCAACCAGGGTTTCTTTTCGCGAACGGTCGCCGCGGTACATTCCGCGCAACTGGGGAATCGCAATGTGACTTTCATCGATGATCAGTAAATAATCCTTTGGAAAATAACTGAGCAATGTCGGCGGCGGTGCGCCGGGTTTTCTTCCGGTCAGGTGACGGGAATAGTTTTCAATACCATGGCAGTAACCGAGCTCCTGCATCATTTCCAAATCAAAATGAGTCCGCTCTTCAATGCGCTGGGCTTCGATCAGCTTTTTTTCATTTCTAAAATATTGGATTCGCTGCTTGAGTTCCGCTAAAATCGTGTCAATTGCTTTTTTACGGGTGACTTTGGAGGTAACATAATGGCTGGCCGGAAAAATGGTCATCCGCTTCAAATGCTTGATTACCTTTCCTCTGAGCGCATCGATTAGAGCAATGTTTTCAACTTGATCACCAAAAAAATCGATTCGAATCGCTTGGTCTTCTTCATAGGCTGGAAATATCTCAACGCGGTCACCGCGCACCCGGAAAACACCTCGGTAAAAATCAACATCGTTGCGTTCATAATGCATTGAGATCAGGTCATATAGAAGGGTGTCCCGCGAAAATTCCATATCGGTTTCAATATCCACCCGCATGGCCAAATAGTCTTCCGGTGCGCCCAGACCAAAAATGCAAGAGACACTGGCAACCACCACAATGTCTCTGCGTGACAGCACTGAGCGGGTAGCGGAATGGCGCAGCTTATCGATCATGTCATTGATAGATGAATCTTTCTGAATATAGGTGTCTGTGGAAGGAATATAGGCTTCGGGCTGATAATAATCATAATAGCTGACAAAATATTCAACCGCGTTTTCCGGAAACAACTGCTTAAACTCGTTATACAGCTGAGCTGCCAGGGTTTTATTTGGCGCTAGCACGAGGGTTGGCTTGTTGATTCTATCAATCACATTGGCCACTGTAAATGTTTTGCCCGAGCCGGTTACGCCCAAAAGCACATTGTGCCGCTTGCCGTTCTTTAAATTGTGACTGAGCGCATCAATGGCCTGGGGTTGATCCCCGGTCGGTTTAAAATTGGAAACGAGTTTGAAAGCGGTCATAGCCAAAAATGGATTTTAAAAATAGCCTTAAAATAAGAGTTTATCGACGAAATTGGTTTTAGACAATTTGCATGGAATAATGGAATATTGGTCTGCTGGAACAATGGTCAAAAAGCCTAACAGTTGCTGAGTGCTGCTTTCTTCTGTTTTAATGGAAGGTGGCTCAATATACTGACGGGTGCATCGGTGTTAACCGCGTGATTTTTTTGGCCGTTTATATTTTAAATTAAAAGATTAACATTTTATAAAAAACTATTTATAATTAATATACTTACTATTATTGATCGCCAAATTTAATGGGCAAATCGCCATCATTCCATTAGGCCATGCTACGCTAAAAGGTCATAACAACAACTGCTATTGTAATCAGTCAATTTAATCAATCAAGGCAATGCACATCGCGCCGATGCCCTCCCCTTTGCCGATCACCCCTAAACCTTCTGTGGTCGTTGCTTTGATATTAACCTCATTTGGTTTGATGTTCATTGTTTGGGACAATATGGCTTGCATTTTCTGACGGTGGGGGGCGAGCTTTGGCGCTTCGGCAAATAAGGTGGCATCAAGATTGAGAATCCGAAACCCCTCAGCTGTTAACAGTTGGCAGGTCGCGGATAGCAGTTTCAGACTGGAGATGTCTTTGTACTGGGGATCGCTGTCTGGAAAATGAATTCCGATGTCTCCCAAGCCAGCGGCACCCAGCAAGGCATCACAGACAGCATGCACCAGCACATCGGCATCTGAATGGCCCAGCAAGCCCTTTTCATATGCAATCGAAACGCCGCCCAATATCAGCGGACGCCCTTCCACCAGACGGTGAATATCATATCCGATTCCCACCCGCATCCTTGACTCCTTTACATGCGTATGGTTGGTTTTGCAGACACTTTAAAGCTGCTCAACGCTACGATCATGTGGGTTTAAGGTTCACAAATTGAATATTGTATGTATATTAGTTGGTTATCTAAATAACACATTCGCATTGGTCGGTAAAGCAGATGGGAAAAACTATTTAAGAATCGTGCGAGCATGCCGATATGGTAAGCATCGATCCACCTTTTGATCTGAGTCTGTTTGCCAAAAGGACTTAACGCCAAGGTTGAGGACAACGCTATGTCAGCAAAAATCACGATTCTGGTTATGACCCTATTTATTTATGTATTGATTATAGCGGCCTTTAACAAGGCCAGAGTCAAATATTCAGGCGGCAAGGTCGAAGATGTGATCAATTTGATTTTAATCACTGTTGTGCTCATGTTTTTGGGCGATTATGTGCTTTTATTGGATCCCTATCTTGAAGAAAACATCCTTTTCACCCTCCAAGCCTTATTTCGAACAACTGCCCTGTCGTTTTTAGCTTATGGCGGCGCCAGAATTGCCGGCCGTTAGCTGTGCCGACAGACCTCGATCAGGGCAAATCTTCATCCATGGTTTTTGTTTAGAGCTGAT